>Ga0068714_10000425_pt1 | contig 83008 bp, 84 predicted proteins | sample MTBNYHSulfiMetaG_FD_62988 | JGI IMG/M metagenome (GOLD analysis project Ga0068714, IMG submission 62988) | Enrichment culture microbial communities from rom New York Harbor, USA that are MTBE-degrading - MTBE-NYH (New York Harbor Sulfidogenic)... | ecosystem: Environmental > Aquatic > Marine >...
ATCACTACAATGTTCTCCAGTTTTTCCAGACCATCGAGCTCCGTCAACAGTTGGCTTATCACCCGTTCGGTGACTCCAGAGTCTCCCATGCCCGAGCCTCGCCTTGGCACCAGTGCGTCGATTTCGTCGAAAAATACTATCGCCGGGGCGGCCATCTTCGCCTTGTGGAACGTCTCCCTCACTCCGCGCTCCGACTCGCCTACCCATTTGGAGAGTAGTTCTGGCCCCTTGATTGAGATGAAATTGGCTTCGCTTTCAGTGGCCACCGCTCGCGCTAGCATGGTCTTGCCCGTGCCTGGCGGACCGTAGAGCAGTATCCCGTGTGGCGGCTCGACGCCGATGCGTTTGAAGGCGTCTGGGTATTTGATGGGCCACTCGACTGCCTCTCGTAGCTCCTGTTTGGCCTTGTCGAGTCCACCGATATCTTCCCAGTGGATGTTGGGCACCTCTATCAGCACCTCGCGCATGGCCGATGGCTCCACCATCCTGATGGCGTTATCAAAGTCGCTTTTGTTTACCTGCAGCTTCTCGAGGACTTCGGTCGGAATGGCCTTCTCGTCGAGCTTGATTTCTGGCAGGATTCTGCGCAGGGCGCTCATCGCTGCCTCTTTGCAGAGAGCTTCTAGGTCAGCGCCGACAAAGCCGTGTGTCATGTTGGCGTAGTGGTTCAGCTCCACTCCCTTGGCCAACGGCATACCTCGTGTGTGTATCTGGAGGATTTCTTTTCGCCCGTCCTTGTCTGGGACGCCCACCTCGATTTCCCTGTCGAATCTTCCCGGGCGCCTGATGGCCGGATCCAAGGCGTTGGGGCGGTTGGTGGCGCCAATCACTATTACTCTACCTCGTGACTTCAAGCCGTCGAGCGCAGTGTTCAGGGTGGCGACGACGCGTCTTTCCACTTCCCCGGTGACCTCCTCGCGCTTTGGCGCTATCGCGTCGAGTTCGTCGATGAAGACTATTGAAGGAGCGTTCTTTTCCGCGTTCTGGAAGATTTCGCGCAAGTGTGCCTCAGATTCTCCGTAAAATTTCGACATTATCTCCGGCCCGTTGATGAGGACGAAGTTCGCGCCCGACTCGTTGGCCACGGCCTTGGCTATGAGCGTCTTGCCCGTGCCTGGCGGACCGTGCAGCAAGATGCCCTTGGGTGGGTCGATGCCCAGCCTGTCGAAAAGCTCGGGGTGCTTTAGTGGCAGTTCAATCATCTCGCGGACCCGCTCGAGCTCCACCTTCAGGCCGCCGATGTCTTCATAGGTCACGGTGGGCATTTTCAGTTCCTTGGTCTCCACGGCTTCCGGAAGTGCTTCGACGTTCGTCATGTCGGTGACGAGAACTATCCCGGAGGGGCTCGTGTTCGTCACTAGGAACTTTACCTCGCCGAGGCCGAAGGGCAGAGCCATGCTGCCAAAGATGCCGCCGAAGAAGTCGTCCATAATCTCCTCTTCGGGAGGCGTCGGGGAAATCAGGTCCCCCTTGGCAACGGGTCTCCCCAGCAGATTGCGCTTGACGATCTCGCCCGACGCCATGAACCTGATGTTCTGGTCGGTCGGGGCGATGGTTATCGACTTGGCCTCCTTTATTGAGGCCTTACGCAGTACGACTTTCTCTCCGATTGAGGTACCGGCGTTGTGCCTGAGCATGCCGTCGATCCGGATAATCTCGAGCCCCCTGTCCTCGGAGGCGCCCTTCACGGCGATGGCACCGGTCGAGCGCGTGCCGACTATCTCGACGTACTCTCCTTGTTTTATCCCAATCTTTTTCATAATCGACTCGTCAATGAGGGCAAAACCCCTGTTGACGTAGTTTTGGTACCTGTTTTCCGCTACTACCAATTTCAATCCTGTTTCAGACATAATTTCACCTCTCTTTTTCAACTAAGAACTTGTGCCAAACGAGGTGTGCGGTAAACTCTTTGAAGATTCGCTCCACCATCCTGGCGTACTCCTCCTCGATGAGCAGGGTGCTCTGGCTTATGAACTCCCAGACGTCTTCTGGTAGCTCATCTAGGACTCCGGGCGAATGGTTGCGCCCCGATTTCGTCTCGTAGTCGTAGCCGTTAAGTGCCCTGTAGAACAGGGTAGCCGGCGAGCCGCGGGTCTTGACATCCCATACGAGGAGAATCTTTTTCATGTGGTTCACTTGTTATATCTATAACAACTAATCTGGTATATAAAGCTTTTGTTATATCTATAACAACTGCGTCTTCAGAAACCCCGGTGAAGCTAATATTGGTTGAAACTTAGTCTTATCGGGGAAGATCATGAGAACAGCTTTCGTAGACTGCAGCATCGCTGGGGTCGCGGGTGATATGCTCACGGCCGCTCTTGTGGGCGCCGGAGCTTCTCCAGAAAGAGTCAAGCGCGCCATGATATCAGCGACCCGCTGCTTCGGAAAGGTCGAGGTGAAAATAGGACTCAAGTGGGTGAACGAGATTAAGGCCACACGCATTGAAGTGAAGACAAAGGACGAAGGCGGGCGCACTTACCGCGAGATCATAAGGCGCTTGAACAAGGTCTCGATGCCGGAGCGGGTGCGGGATTCGTCTTACGCCGCACTGAAGAAGCTGGCCGACGCCGAGTCGAGGGTTCATGCCAAACCTGGCCACGAAATCTTCCTGCATGAAGTCGGCGCTGCCGACGCCATCGCCGATATAGTCGGAGCCTGCACAGCTGCCGACGATCTGGGCCTGCTTGACGGCGAGATTCTGGCTAGCGAGGTGGCGGTCGGCAAAGGGTTTACAAAGTTTGACCACGGCAACTTGCCAATCCCCCCGCCCGCCGTCCTCGAGATACTGAAAGGCGCGCCTATCCGTGGCACTGATACCGGCAACGAGCTGACGACGCCAACCGGGGCAACGCTGGTGGCTACATTAGCCAGCAGGTTCGTGAACTTTTTCCCGTCTATGAGGGTGGACTCAGTGGGCTACGGGGCTGGCGCGCGGGATTTCCCCTCGCCCAACTTCATGAGGGTCTGCGTCGGCGAGACAGTCGCGGAGTCACCGGCCCACGAGATTTCGGTTCTGGAGACGAACGTGGACAATGTCTCCGGCGAGGTGATCGGTTACACTATCGAGAGGCTGATGAAGGAGGGCGCTCTCGACGCCAGTGTTACTCCGATAATCATGAAGAAGGGGAGGCCCGGTTTTCTGATAAAAGTCTTGACCAAACCCAAGGATTCGGAAAAGCTGGCGCGCTTGCTGATGCTCGAGACGGGAACGCTCGGCGTCAGATTGCTGCCATCGATTCATAGGCATGCCCTGGAGCGAGAGATTGTTCAGGTCGACGTGAGGCTCGGCGGCCTCAAATTCAGACCTCACGTTAAGGTCGCAAGGGAGGGTAAGAAAGTCGTTGGCATGGTTGCTGAGTACGAGGATGCAAAAGCCATCGCCAGTAGGCTTGGCATGCCTCTCCGGGATGTAATCAGGAACATAGAGGAAGCCGCCCGAAGCAAAGCGAAGTGAAAACTCTTCATTTTTAAACATCTTTCGCTTAAAAGCCAGATGGGATGTCTTGAAAAAATACGCGGCGATTCTGGCGCTGGTTGCCATTGTTTTAGTAATCGTGGCCGTAATTAGCTTGAACTATTCTTCCCCGGCGGATGAATTTATTGACCAGCTGTTAATCGAGCGGACGGAGCTGGTCGACTATGTTGTTGACGGCGATACCATTCGCCTCCAGGGAGACGAGAGGATCAGGCTGGTCTGTGTCAACACCCCCGAGCTTGATTCAGAAGACCCAGATGAACAGGAACGAGCGGAGCAGGCAAAAGAATTCGTCGAAGGCCTTTGTCCCCCGGAGTCAGAGATTGGACTGAACGTGGACGATTTGGAGCCTACTGACCACTACGGCAGAACGCTGGCCGTGGTATACGCGCGAGTCGATAACGTCTGGACGAACGTCAATGAAGAGTTGTTGCGTTCTGGCTTGGCGGAGATATTGTTTATACCTCCTTCAGAATTCAATCCTTATGAGTGGTTGGGTTGATTGCAGCTATTCGATAGTTTAAATATTACTTTCGGCGACCCCTCCCAAGAAGCCGCTAAAGTGCTGTACTTGACTAGACAGTTGGGGAGTTGATTGGCAAATAAGGTCCACGTTCGAGTTTTCCAATTAGTTGAGGTTGAATCATGAACTTGATTTCGCAAGCTTCTCGAATTTCTGACGACGAAATGAGCTTGGAAAGTTCTCTCGAGTCGATAGCCCAACGGATAAATCAGCAGCAGGATCGGAGAAAAAAGGTTGCAAAGATGCTGGCAGGAATCAGAAAGGCCCGTCTCGATTGCGAAAGTATCCTCGAGCCTTTTCTGGTGAAAGAGATAGAGACGGACCCACTCCACGATTTAACGGTTGCAGGAGTTGACGGCGGCTTGCTTGACCAGCAACTACACGGTTTGGACCTCATACTAGTGCGTGCTCTCGCGGCAATCTTCCATTATCGCAACGCAGTCCTCGAAAAAGCAGAGTACTTTCCGAACGAGGCTCCTTTTCCGAAATTGATTGATGTCTCGGAACCGCTTGATTCTTGGGAGTTCCAGCTCTTGGCCGGCATGGAGCGTCAATCGACCGAAATCGATCTTGCTGCACAAGTCGCAGAGAGTGGTGGCGCCGAGATGATCATCCTCGACGGCTCCATCGTCCCGCAGTACGTGGAGCGTTTCCCTCAGAGCAGATTCTTGCTTGAGAGCTATCAAAGGTTGATGCAAACCTATGTCAGGCTTTATCGGGCATGCGCAAAATCGGGTTCTTTTCTGGTCGGGGCGGTGAAGGATAGTCGAGGCGGGAGATTTGTAGACATCCTGAAGAAAACAATATTGCCTGCTTGTGGCAAGTTCGAGCTCGAGGAAAACGATTTGAGCATACTCGACAAATCACGGGACACAGTCCTTCTCGACCATTTTCTCCGGGTTGGCGAACGTACCCCGGCGTTTACTTACGCTGAAAGGCCCGCGAGTTATGTGCTCCGTGACCTGGGTGCGTGGGCCACGAAAGTTTACGCCTTTTATGTCAAGACGGTTCCCTTCGATAGGCCGCTCAGAGTTGAATTCTTGGACTTTTCCGGAAAACCCGCCGAGACCGCCAGCAGGATTGCTTCCATCATTTACGCCCTTTCTTACCATCACGACGCTTTCGGGCTGCCTTCCGTCATCATCGAGGCTGATGCATGTGCCCGACTGGCGGTTGAGGACTTGAACATAGTACGAGATAGCATATCGGACAGGCTGGAGCCCTCGTCGCTTCTTGATTTGAGGAGAAGCCGGAAGCCTTTTTGAGGTGATTGAATGGAGATTGGAACGGTCATAGTCACCGAGGACTCGCCCTCGCCGACCCGCTTCAGCTTCGTCGTCACTGACAGCGGGCGCAGCATGCCCGTCAGACAGGGACAATTCGTCGAAGTCGCGACCGAGGAAGGACGGGTGATGGCGTTCGTGACGAATCTGCTCAAGACAAACAGGTACTTTATGCGGGCCGAGTCGGTCAGGGAGTACGAACGGAGGGGTAAACCATTGACCTCGGTGTTCCCGGCCAATCGTTGGGAATATCTGGTCGCTGAAGCTCAAATCCTCGGCTCTCAAAGCGAGCACGGACTAGACAGGACCACTTTTCCCCCTTCGCCTGGGCAAAAGGTTATTGAGACCGAGCCGATGTCGCTGTTGAGGTTTCTCGGGCTGAAGCAAGACGGCGGGATAACTCTGGGAAAGCTCAAGCACCATGAGTTCCCCGTCGAGCTTGACCTCACCAAGCTTTTGCGCAAGCACGTGGCGGTTCTGGCGATGAGCGGCGCGGGCAAATCGTATTTAACTTCGGTGATAGTTGAAGAGCTACTTGATCGCCCTTCTGAGCTGGGCCGGCCTGCAGTAGTGATAATAGACGTGCACGGAGAGTATGCCGGCCTTGCCGACTGCCCGAACTATTCGAAAAAGGTCACGGTGGTTAAAGGCTGTGAGCTCAGAATCGGCGTGCCGCACATGGGTCTTTACCACTTCATGGAGTTCCTGCCCGACATGTCAGGGGTTCAGGCGCGGGAACTCCAGAGGGTTTTAGAGAAGCTACAGGTTGAGATGAGGTCTGGAAAAGGGCCCTTTGGCTTGGATGAGATTATCTCCAAGGTCGAGGCCGACGAAGACGTTCATAAAAACCTTCAGCAGGCCCTGGTCGGCTGGCTGAACGACTTGCAGTTTCTCGGGTTATTCGACCACGCCGACAATCCTAACTGGGAGCGGGCAGTTGGGTCAGGAAGGGTTCTGGTGGTTGACCTAAGCGACATGACCAGCCTGCGTAAGAAGCAGATGCTCGTGGCCTATGCCGCCCGTAGGTTGTTCAACGCAAGGAAGCGCAACCGCGTGCCGCCTTTCGTCCTCTGCCTTGAGGAAGCCCACCAATTCTGCCCTTCCGGGGAGTCAAAGGAGTCGGCGATATCCAGGTCGATTCTCGAGACCGTCGCCAGGGAGGGCCGCAAGTTTTACGCTTCCCTGATGCTGGTCTCTCAGCGTCCGGTGCGGCTCTCGACGACGGTGCTCTCGCAAGCCAACACCAACATCATACTTAGGATAACCAACCCCTACGACCTCGAGCACATCAAGCAGTCCTCGGAAGCGATAACAAGCGAAGTGGCCGACATGATTTCTTCCCTGCCGGTCGGCGAGGCCCTTATAGTCGGGGAGGCCGTGAACCACCCGATCTTCTTGAGAGTCAGGCAGAGGCGCTCCCAGGAACCTTTTCAAGGGTCGGGCCTGGAGGAGGCTGCACTGGAATTCGAGAGAAGAAACTCGAAGAAGAGCGAGGATGCCAAGGCCTTCATGTAGTGGTCAGAAACTTTTCAAAGCCGACCACGATGCACTTCTTACCTTTTTTGACGACCTCGTGCTTCTCTTTCCTAAGCAGTTTCGTTTGGGCCGCGACTCCGCCCGGATACTTTTCATTTATCACACCTCCCATCTTCAACGTTCGCCAGTAAGGTGTGATGTTCTTAGTCCCTTCTTTCGCCGCCTCTTCCGCGGCGTGGGCTGCCACCCAGGCGAAGATCCCTGTGGTTATCGGGCAGCCGACGGTGGCGCCGTGCTTCTTGGCCAGCTTTTCTCGGATGTCGTTTATAGTAGTCAGCTTCCCACGAGGGACTTTTTTCATTATAGCGTCGACTTCATTGGGCGCAGGTATCACAACGGTGCCTGTACCCCAGTTCTTTCTCATCTTGCCGGAGATTTTCACAACCTTTGGCAAGTCTTTGCTATCTGCCAATTTTTCCCGCCAAGACTTACCGCTCATTTTTCCTCCATGAAATTATCCGCGGTCCGGATTTTAAACCTGTAAAAAAAGGTCGATTTGATTATTTCTCTTTCAAAAGTCTCAAACCAATGAAAAACACCGTCAGCGCAATGAACACCGCGAACATGGCTACCATCGTCAAATCTCCTTTTTGTGCGTAATAACCTGGGCTCAATACCACTGTATACAGTAACATACCTAAGGACACAAGATGTGCAGTGGGGCCCCATCTGCGGCTTGCAAGCAGACCAAATCCTCCAACCAGCAGCACAACCGCGGTAAGATATTCAATAAATATGTGAAATGATGTCCGGATCGGCTCGGTGTGTAGTTCCGGGACTGAATCGGTCGCCAAGAATACTGACCACATTCCAATCATGGCCGCCCCAACCACAATGGAATAGATGCCAGCAATTTTATTTCTCTTCACACGATTTCCCTTGCTTCCTGTTTTTTTATAGAATAAATATATTCCGTGATTGTGGTTACACGAAGAAATTTCAAATTGCGCAGCCAGTCAGATAAGAATCGAGGCCCAACATTGAATTATATAGTGTAAGCTTCACGATTTAGTGGTTTAACAGAATGGAGAAGAGGGTTACATTTATAAAACTTAAAATGGAATTAATTTTTAATGGCGCAAAATAAACCAGAAAATGATTCCAAGACGTGGAAAAAGTTCTTGAGAAAGCATTGGAATATGTTTGCTTTATTTATAGTTGGCGTTATTTTGGCTTCGATTGGTGCGGTTCTCGTCTTTCTGGGATTCTCTGGAGATGCTCAGCTAACCGGTTTGGTGCCTGCTTCTTTAGGCCTGTGGTCGATGGGGCATCTGGTGACCTTTTTATTGAATTTGGTTTTCTGGGAGGCTATCTTGATTGGAATTCCCGTGGGCTTGGCTGTGGCAGCAGGTTGGCTCTGGTGGAAAAATTTGCCCAGCCGTGAGAAAAAAGAATATCGTTTTTCCGGAAACCGCTCGCGCGCGGCAAGCGGAGGTGGCCCGATGTCGCTGATAATCTTCATCGCATTCTGCATCAAGATTTTCGTTGATGGGAACTGGAATGTCCCCGTTGCCTCTTGGACGTTTGATTATTTCATCTATTCCGTGCTTACGGTGGTTCTCTGGATGCTAGTCGTATTCGGGATTCCTCTGGCTCTGGGGTTCATTTGGTGGTTGCACCGCGAGATAAAGAAAAAGTCATAAGACCTTTTGCCCAGTGTCATTCGCCGAGATGAATAAACAGGGAAGGCTGGATTCTAATTAAATCTTAATCTATTTCCGTACTGGATTTAATCATCGTCTCATGAACAGATTAAATTTTTATGTTTTCGTGTTTATTTCATTTGGCTGATACTCTTATGTCTAATAACATCGGATTACTGTTCGGAGTCTCCCGATTGGAATTCCTTCCAGCCAACTTGGCTTCCTTAGTCATTGCATTTTCCTGGGCCATCAACCCTGCGGCCGGAGTTTCTGTCGACATGATCGCTTTGGCTGGTCTGTCATTTGTCCTTTTGACCATCGTTTCGCTGATTGGCGCGCAATTGAACTCTGTTTACGATTATGAGCTAGACTCGACGGACCCTTACAAGAAAAAGATAATTCAAGTCATGGACCAGCTGGGCCGGGGGAGGGTCAAGAGAATTGTCCTCGCAGAACTCCTAGTTAGCCTCCCGTTTCTCGCGTTGCTACTTTATCTCAAGTGGAAGCCCGAGCTGCTGCTACTGTGGCTGGCCGGCAATTTTTTAGCCTATGCATATTCCGTCCCGCCGCTCAGACTGAAGTCAAGGTCCTGGTTGGAGTTCTTATCGCTGATTTCAGCCCTCAGTGTTTTGCCGATCCTGTTCGTCTATTTTTCCCTGACTTCCTTTCTCAACCCGGTCTTCTTCCTCTTCCTAATTGGGCAGACTTTGACCGTTTACAGTGTAATAATACCCACCGAGACCCGCGACTTCTTCGTCGACAAGGCGATGAAAGTCGAAACACTGTCGGTGCGGCTGGGGCTGATCCGGGCCTCACTCATGGCAATTGTCTTCATCAGCGCGGGAGGAATCATCTCAGGGGCGGCCTTTATCCTGGCGTTATCCTCTTTGAATCAACTGCCGCTGGCGATTTTTCTGGTAGTCATGGCCGCCGCCGACTACAAAGTCCTGAGGGAATTCAGGAAACTTTTGACCCTTTCTAGGGCCTACGCGTCCAGCGGTCAGGAATCGGTGAAACGTGAAATAGTCGAGCTGTCCGCCAAAAACCCCAAGTGGATCACCCTAGTTTCGCAGGCGATAGTCTTGATGTCGATTGTTTTTATCGTGGCCAAGTTATGGCCCTGATCTCCTGACGAGAGCACTTACTCCCAAGCTAACATGTCCTCTGAATGCGATTCCTTGACGGTCTCGAGCAGCATCCGCTTCATCTTCTTCTTGGTGTGATAGTCGTAAACTACGTTGACTTTTTCCTTGGTGAAAGGGCTCATCCCCGTCCAGTACATGCAGGTCGAGACCGTCATGGGTGTGGGCGTGAAAAGCTGGAACTGCTCTATGTTCTCGAGCTTGGCCAGTTTGTCGACCAGCAGTTTCACCTGGCGCTCGTCGTCGCCAGGGTGACCTATCATTATATAGTATCTCAGACCTTGATTTTTTCCCTTGTTCATGGCCTTGAAAAGTTCCACGAACTCGTCGAACCTCGAGTTATCCTTGTTCATGAGTCTGAGGACATTCTTGGAGAAGTGCTCTGGGGCTATTTTTAACGAGCCCGAGATGTGGCTCTTCGATAACTCCTTTATGTACTCTTTGCTTTCCAGGGCGATGTCATAGCGGATGCCGCTCCTGATGAAGACTTTCTTTACTCCCGGGATTGCCCTGGCCTTTCTGAGCAACGAGATCAGCCTGCCGTGACTCTTGTCTAGCTTGGCGCAGCTCAGGCAGTTGTCAACGCACTTGTCCTTGCAGTCCATGCCGTACATGTTCGCTGACGGCCCACCGAGGTCGTCTATGTATCCCTTGAAATCTGGGCGCTTGGTCAGCCCCCCGATTTCAGCGATTATGTTGTTCTCTGATCTCGAAATTACCTTGTCGCCTTGGTGGAGCGAGATTGAGCAGAAGTTGCACCGGCCCATGCAGCCCCGATGGGTCACCACAGAAAACTTTGCCATCTTCAAAGGCGAGTTCGGGTGGAGCTTCCTCGTGTAGCCGAGAGAATATATCCAATCGAGGTCCTCAGCAGTGTATTCTGGATACGCATATTGCAGCACGTAGTTGTTGTCGTACTCCTGGGCCAGATTCTTACGGTTGGAGAAGGCGGCTTGCATCTCGCAGAACTTGCTTTTGTCCTCCTTGACTTCCTTGAAGGACGGCAGAGTCTCAAAGCTGCTGTCGGCTTCCCTGGCTTTGACACAGGTGCCCTTTATTCCCTGCAATCCCCTGCCTCCTCTTAGTCTCTCAGCGATCTCGATTATTTGCTTCTCACCGTTGCCGTAAACGAGAGCGTCGGCCCTAGTATCCAGAAGTATGCTTTTCCTGATGCCGTTGTCCCAATAGTCATAGTGGGCGAATCTCCTCAGCGAGGCTTCGATTCCTCCGATGACGATCTTGCTGCACTTGAAGAGCCTCTTTATGCAGTTGCAATAAACGATGACTGCCCTATCTGGCATCCTCGTCGCAGAGTTGTGTTCGACATCCTGTCTCTTTTTTTTCAACGGAGTGTAGTTGTTGACCATGCTGTCTACGGAGCCGGAGGTGACACCGAAGCAGAGCTTTGGTGCTCCGAGCTTGACAAAATCATCGTCTCTCTCGGGCTTCTCGATTATCCCGATATTGTATCCTTTAGCGTCAAGAACTCTAGCTATGATGCCGGCTGGCGACAGAGGGTGATCGTCGTAGTACTCGCCCGTGACGAGTATAATGTCAAAATTGCTTCCGCCTTTGTATATCATTGCCACCCCATAGACATTGGAATGGCCACCTCAAATAGTGGAGGTTGGTTTTATCTTATATCTTTTCAAATGACGACTTGTCGGCCCCGCAGATCGGGCAAACCCAGCTGTCGGGGATTTGCTCGAAAGGGGTGCCGGTTTTCACGCCTGAGTCGGGGTCGCCTTTTTCCGGGTCGTAAATATAGTTGCAGATAGTGCACCTATACTTTTGCATTTTGGCTTCGGTCGCAGGCTTCTGCTCCTTCTGGTAAGTCGGTGCCGCAGGCGGGGAAGTGCCGCGCTTCACTTCGTGGTAGTAAGCATACGTCATCGGTTCTCCTTCTTTGATAGTTTGTGCATCGACAACCTTTCCTATGAAAAGCGTGTGCGTCCCGACGTCCAAGCTGTTTATGACTTCCGCTTCGAAATAGCCAATCGAGTTTTCCAGGACCACTGGAGCCCCCGTGGCTCCGGTCTTGTGTTTAACTTCTTTGAATTTGTCAACTTCTCTCCCGGACTTGAAGCCGAATTGCCCTATGAACGGCAACGGAGTATCTTTGGTCAAAACCGATACGGAAAAGACTTTGCTTTTTTCTACAAGCTCGTGGGTCAGGTTCTTCTTATTCAGGCAAATTGATAACGTGGGCGGTTCGGAAGTGTTTTGGAACACTGTGTTAGCTATTTGGCCGTTTATTTTGCTGTCGTCCTTCGAGCCGACTATGTACAGTCCATAACTAATTTTGTAAAAAGTTTTCATGTCCATATTCTCAACTCCCCCAAAATATTTCTCACTATTTCCATCAATAGTGGACACTTAAACTATAAAACTCTTCGTAAAATTTATCGATGATTTCTTAGATTCCTGCCGCCGGAAAACTATAAATGACTATAACACCATTATATTTTGTAAGACGCATTAGTTGTGTGATTAAATGAAAGAGGATAGAATCTCTTACCACGAGTCAGTTCGTAAGGTGTATGAAAGGATTAAGAAAGACGGCATGACCAACATCTGGGACAGATACGAGGCCCAGGGTTTGGGCAGCGATCCTGATAAGAGATGTCCGTTCTGTCAGGCGGGGACAAGATGCGATTTATGTTCCAACGGCCCCTGTCGCTCGGATAGTGCCACTGACAAAAGGGGCGTGTGCGGCATAACCGCCGACGGGATGGCCGCACGCATGTCCTTGTTGAGAAACATCTTGGGTGCGTCGACTTATCACTACCACACTGACCAGACCATAAAAACCCTCCGCGCCACGGCGAACGGTCAAACGATGTTCGAGATAAAGGAGCCAGAAAAGCTGAAGAGCTTCGCGGGAAGGTTGGGGATAGAAACCTCCGGCTCCGTCAACGAGATAGCCCTTCAGCTGTGCGACTTCGTCGAGGAGGATTTCAACCGAAAATACTACGAGCCGAGCAAGATCGTCGAGGCTCTTGCACCGAAGGAAAGGAAGGAGACCTGGAGGAAGCTGGGAATTTTTCCCGGCGGGATTTACGGTGAGATAATACTGTCCACTAGCTCCTGCCTCACCAATGTCGACGGCTACTATGTGAGTCTCTCCCTCAAAGCCATGCGCCTGAGCATAGCGATGGCATACCAGAGCCAAATCGTCAACGAGTTCTGCCAGGACATACTCTATGGGATACCGAGGCCCCACAAGATGCGCGTGGACTTGGGAGTTCTCGATCCCGACTACGTCAACGTGCTGCCGAACGGCCACGAGCCTTTCTTGGGCTTCGCTATGGTCGAGCTGGCCAGGAAGCCAGAGTGGCAGGCCAAGGCCAAGGCCGTCGGATCCAAGGGCCTGAGGATAATAGCTAACATCGAGACGGGCCAGGAGATGATTCAGCGGTGGCCCATGGACGACGTCTTCTACGGCTTCACCGGAAACTGGATCGCTCAGGAAGCAGTGTTGGCCAGCGGCTGCGTGGACCTTTTCGCCTGCGACATGAACTGCTCGATGCCGATCGACCCCAAGTATGCGCAGAAATACAAGTTCAAGCTGATCCCAGTCAGCGAGGTCGTGGCATTTGAGGGAGTTACCGATAGGATCAATTATTCCCCCGAAAAGGCCGAGCAGCAGGCCTCCCAGCTTCTGCAGATGGCAATCGACAATTTCAAGGTGCGTAGGGCCTCCGTCGAACCGATCAGGGACCTCAGGATGAGCGAGGCCGTCGTCGGGTTCTCCTCGGAGAGCATAGTTGACGCTCTTGGTGGCAACCTCGACCCGCTTCTCGACGCGATAAAAAGCGGGACGCTACGCGGGGTGGTCGGACTAGTCTCCTGCACCACGCTCAGAGACCATGGCCAGGATGTGCACAGCGTCGCGGTCGCAAAGGAACTCATCAAGCGTGACCTGCTTGTCCTCTCGATGGGATGCGGCAACGGAGCGATGCAGGTTGCGGGTCTCTGCAGCCCTGAGGCGAAGGAGCTCGCTGGCCCGGGCCTGAAGAAGATATGCGAGATACTCAAAGTGCCACCGGTGCTCAGCTACGGCACTTGCACAGACACTGGCCGCGTCGCCGACCTATTAGGGATAATATCAAACGCTCTGGGCGGCGTGAATATCCCCGACCTGCCGGTCGCAGCCGCGGCACCTGAATACATGGAACAGAAGGCGACTATAGACGCGATATTCGCGCTGGCGTTTGGCTTGTACACTTACGTCAACCCAGTACTAACAGTAACCGGAGCGCCTAACCTTGTGAATCTCCTTACCCGCGACTGCAAGCAAGTCACGGGAGGCGAGCTCAACGTTGATAAGGACCCAGTCGAAGCTGCGGACGCCATTTTGGCGCACATAGAGAAGAACAGGAAAAAGCTAGGCATATAGGCACTGCGGGCGCAAGCTTCAGTCCCCAGGGCTGGCTATTAAAAGCAGAGCTCGCTTGCACAGACCGTGAACTACTTCTGACTGTACGACGTGCTGCTCTTGATATTCGTGCAGTATGGGCATGATATTCCATGCCATGTAGGCCAAGTTCAATCTTCCAGGGTTGGTTTTGGCATGGCTCAGCTTTCTGATGGCCGCCGCCGCTGTCCTGAGGCTGTCCATGCGGAGCCTCTTGATTTCCTCAACCAGTCCTTCAAATTCGGCACCATTATTCAGATGTCGGCCCAAATAGCTGCCCAAGTCCGCCGCTAGATTCCCATACAGGTCGAGCGCGGTTTGGAGTGAACCCCTGTCAGCATGCACCTCTATTTTCCAGAGACTCCTGGCCCCGACGTGTTCCTGTAGGCGCTCCGTGAATTCTTCTCCGAAAGTCAGCAACGGCAGTTGCAGATGTGCTGCCAACATCAGGGCCCTTAGATCGGTTAGCGGCATCTCCCGTTCCACACCGAAAAGCAGCCTCCTCGAGAGCTCGTCCAGTAACTCCGGCAGGTAGACGACAAGAAGCTCGCGGTCGCGCACGAACTGGTTCACGAGGCTGTACCCGACGGCCCTGCCGCGGACCGAGATAAGTTTGTCGCGAGTCAGCCAACCGTAGGTTGCGGAAGGAATGTAAAGAGCGCCGCCGTCCACGAGCTCCTGCGCCAGCTCAAAATTGTTTCGGTCGACTAATGCACTGACGTCGCACACGGCCCCAAACTCAACGCCCATTTCAACCACTTTCCGCTTTGGGTGTGGGCCTTTTATAAAAGAGAAAATTCAGGCCGCGAAATTCAGTTTTTCAGGTCTTGGTAATCTGCTCTCTGAGCGCCTGCACCTTGTGCTCGAGTGACGTGATGATGGCCGAGTTGTCGTAGGGTTCGAGCTTCCCCTTGCACTTTATGCACTTGAAGTCGTTGTCTGCGGCCTCGTCGAGCGTCATCTTCTGGCAGCTGTTGCCACAGGTGAAGTAGATCGCGTTTTTCTCCTTCTCTAGCTGCTCCTCAAGTTTTTGCAGCAGAAGCGTGCGGTTGGCGTTTACGTAGGCCAGAGCGCGCTCCGGCTCGACTTTCCAGTAGTAGATGTACCAACCGCTGCTCTCGTCCCTGACTCTGCGGTAGCTCACGACTCGGTTGTCGTAGAGATCATAAAGTATCCTTCTGACCAGGTTTAGCCTGATGTTCGTCCTCTTGGCAATCTCGTCGTCGGTCAGCTCTTCGGAAAAAATTGTCTTGGCGACGACATAGCCGTGCTCCCCTGCTACTTGATTCAAGAGTTCAAAGATTGTGGGGTTTTCTAGCAAGACGGGTTCAGCTTTTACCTTTTCGATGGCTTTCTTAGCGGCGGCTTTTGGTTTTCCTTTCGGCGCTTTTTTTGCAACTTTCGCTTCGGTTTTTTTTGCGAGCGCTGTTTTGGTTTTTTTCATTCGTGTCGTTTTGGATTTCTTTTCGGCGCTCTTGCTGGCTTTTTTAGCAGGTTTTTTACTCGGCATCGAATCATCCACGATAAATTTTATACAACATTTAGACTCTTCTGTTCGTTCACGTAAATATAATTAACGTGAGACAAAACAGAATTAAAGGCTTTTTAGCCTTCTTTTTCAATTTTTTTCCATTTTTCTGTCGGTATTATCTTTAATCTTCTGTTTTTAAACTCTTTTTTCAGTTCAGAACCTCCAAATATTCTGTCCAAGAAAATCGCCAGTGCAGCGACCTCAGAGTGTGGCTGATTACCGACGGCAATGTTCAAATCCGCAATCTTGAATATTTCGCCAGGCATTTTCTCCGCCCCCACAACAATCATCAGGTCCCTCCCATCGGTTTTTTTCAGGACCTCATCCAACGGCATGCCGTACATGGTTAGGTGAACCACCAAGCCCCCAGCCTTGTGCCAATTCGCTATGGTTTTTTTCCAAGATTCCCCACTCTTCACGAAAAATTCCCCGCCCCAAGACCTTACCACTTTGTTTATGCTATCCTCTGTCGTGGTATCCTTCGTGTTGGAGATTACCATCCCATCGGCGCCGAAGGCCCGTGCCACCAGTCCGACATGAGTGGTCACGCGCTTGTCTCGCTCGGGTCGGTGCCCCATGCGCAGGATTAAGATTTTTGGCATTGAAATCACGAGTGCATTATTGCGGTTGATTTGCTCCCATTAAAGACCACCAGGCTATGCATTGCCCCTGACCACGTCTAAAAGTGCGCCGAGGTTTATTCCCCTAGTCGCCGATATCGGCACCACTGTGCCAGTCATGCTGTGCAGCACCTCCATCTTGCGCTTGAGATCTTCCTTAGCTACCAGGTCTACCTTATTCAGTGCGGTAACTACTCTAACTGGATACTCTGAGAGAACTTTCAGTGATGCCCTGAGTTTTCTTATTATCTCTGGGATGGGATCGGAAGCGTCGACGAGCATAATGACCAGGTCGGCCAGATAAATCTCCTCAAGCGTTGCCTTGAATGCCTCGACAAGCGAGGGCGGCAGGTCGTCGATGAATCCCACAGTGTCGGTCATTAGTGTCATCTGGCTCGCCTTCAGTGCCCTGGTTCTAGGCATGAGGGTGGTGAAATACATATCGTCGACCTCGGCTTTGGCGCCGGTCAGGACGTTTAGTAGGGTCGACTTACCGGAGTTCGTGTAGCCAGCCAGCGCGACGAGCTTGAATCCTCGCTTGCGCCTGAACTTGCGTCGTTCTTCACGGTTTTTCTCTACCGCCTTCAGCTTCCTGCGGAGGTCGGCTAATTTTCTTTTTACCATGTCATATCTGACATTGACTTCGTATTCGCCGCCGCCTCGGAAACCTGGCTGCTCCACATTGAGCAGGTTCTTGATCTGCTCTCTAATTTTCGGCATTTCGTACTTCAGCTTGGCGTATTCTATCTGCAGCTTGGCTTCCGGCGACCCAGCTCTCATCGCGAATATTTCAAGGACGATTTGGAATTTATCGACCACTTCGACTCCGACCAGGCGCGCGAGCTTGTAGGCTTGGGTAGGTGTTAACTGGTTGCTGAAGACCACCCGCTGTGCTTTCTTATCCTTGACGAGGTTGGCCAACTCCTTGGCCTTGCCCCTACCTATCTGGTAGGTCGGGTCTGGGTGACGTACTTGTTGCATTGCCGAGACGACCTCGAAGTCAAGCGTCTGGGCTAATTCCTCAAGCTCACCCAATCGTGACTGCTCGCCCGGCGACAGACGTTCGACAAGAACAACGCGGATTTTCACAGATTAAGTTTATGCATGTGGACAAAAAAGCCGCTATGTAATGACTATTCGACGTTTATTTGAGTCGACCGTTTATGTATTTGAAATTCAAGTGGGCCCAGTCATTGAAAGGAGCGCCCTCAGAATAGTCAAAGAACTCTCCTTCGGTAAATAATGGAGCGTTGTAGTTCATGACGCTCGTATACACGTCAAAAGGATATTTTTTGGAGTCGATTCCATCAAAAAGACTGCTGTCCAGGCCGAGGCCATGCCCGATTTCGTGCATGAATGCCGAGCCAAGAATCGCGTCGGTGGCCAATTTACCGGATAAGGTGAACCCATCTCCGTAGTTGAACCCGCTGACCTCGGTTCTTTCTACATAAGTCGCCCCGCTTGTTATCAGACACCAGAAAAAGACGCCGCGCCTCAAGGGGGAGAAATACTTTTCTTTGAAGTCGAAGAAATCGTTCATCGGCCCAACTCTGTTGTCATAAAGTCTGTCGACACTCTCCTCAGTTTCAGACCCTCCCCCGAATTCGCCTTGGTCGAAGTGCAGCGTCATGCCGTGTGAGGCGAAGACCTCAATTAGTTTTCCTTTCGCGTAGCTGCCCAGAGTTCTCGCGCCCGGCATCCAGTCGATTTCCACGAAGATATCCCTGACAAAAGGATTGGCCCCAAGCTCAGGGAAGTCGACATCAATTATGCCGTCGCCGTTGGCATCGCATCCCTTGACTTCGATGCCGTCGCTCAGGTGGTCCTTGTCACAGTCCCAGTCCAAAGGGTCGGTCAAATATTGTTCTTTTTCCTCTCTATCGCTCAAAAGGTCTCCATCGGTGTCGAAGAAAAACGGGAGCGTTTTGTAAATGTCTAATTCGGCGGCGTCTTGGAAGCCGTCGTTGTCCGTGTCTTGGCTCACCGGGTTGGTGCCAATTTCGTATTCGAGGCTATCGCTCAATCCGTCTTTGTCGGTGTCGGCCGATAGTGGATCGGAAGTGAAAAACAGAATGCCGTTGTCCACGAGAATGTTCTCGTAGTCGTACGGCCAGCGCCAGCTGTTGCCCTGCCAGGATTCTTGCCTCTCAAGTTCGCCATCAATCCAGACGCCATGTTCCAGCGTCCAGTACAGGCTGGGATCTCCGCTTACCCCGTCTTTCTGCTTTATTTCAAGCAGGTGCCAGCTTCCGTTTACCTCAATTCCGTCCTCAAGGCCGTCTCCGTCGCTGTCAGCGGCGAGAGGATTTGTTCCGTAAGTGTTGACTTCTTGACCATCCCAAAGCTCATCACCGTCGGTGTCCGGGTTGAAGACGCCGGTGCCCGTTAACAGCTCCTTCAAATTGCTCAGACCATCGCGGTCGAAATCGATGAATAAGTAAAAGGTGACCAAGCAGGCTATAACGACGCCAACTGCCGCAGTCATTATAATCGCACGTCTCAAATTTTTCCCGCCGTCCGGTCGAACATTGAATAATGCTCGCGGTTCTTTTTAAGTTGACCTTTGTTTCTACTGAAAGTTTATTAAGGGCTTCTAACATTTATTCACGGGATTCACTTGTCAGATTCTACAAAACCCAAGGATGGCTCTTACGACGATACTTACGTGACTGACTATATCCAAGGACTTGAACGAAGGATTCGTGACCTTGAGCACGAAAAGCGTGTCATCGAGAGCCAGTACACCAAGGTGGATCGGGAGCTCCAGGGCTTGAGGGCCGAGTTCGACCGCATGAGGGCACCCCCTCTCGTCGCCGCGACTCTCGTCGACCTTCTCGAGGACGGGCGGGCCATAGTTAGGAGCAGCGCCGGTCCCCACTTTGTCGTCACAGCCTCACATTTCATCAAGCCCGGGGAGTTGAGGCCAGGAGTCAGAGTCGCCCTTAACCAGCGCAACCTCAGCATCATGGAGATACTTCCTTCGAAGAAAGATCCGATGGTTCTTGGGATGGAGATTGACGAAGCTCCAACTGCCAGCTACTCCGACATCGGCGGCCTCGAGGACCAGGTCCGAGAGATACGTGAGACGGTCGAGCTGCCACTTCTCAAGAAGGGCTTGTTCACAAAAGTTGGGATAGACCCACCGAAGGGCGTACTGCTCTACGGGGCGTCAGGGACCGGCAAGACTCTGCTGGCCCGGGCGGTGGCTCACGAGACCAAGGCGACCTTCATTAGGGTGGTCGGCTCCGAACTTGTCCACAAATACATAGGAGAGGGGGCCAGGATCGTGCGTGAGATGTTCGAGCTCGCCAGCGAGAGGGCCCCGTCGATAGTCTTCATAGACGAGCTCGACGCAGTGGGTGCGCGTCGCATGGACACGTCGACCAGCGGCGACAGGGAGGTGCACAGGACGCTGATGCAGCTTCTGGCCGAGATAGATGGCTTTGATCCACGCGGTGACGTCAGGATATTGGCGGCGACTAACCGCCCTGACATCCTTGACCAAGCCCTGTTGCGACCGGGCAGGTTTGACAGGTTGATTTACTTCCCGCTCCCGAACGAGGCATCGAGGCAGTCGATATTCAAGATCCACAGCTCCAAGATGAACCTGGCTAAGAACGTCGACTTCAAGGCCCTTGCTCGGGCTACCGAGAAAGCGACCGGCGCGGACATAAAGTCCATCTGCACCGAAGCGGGGATGTTCGCTATCAGGGCTGAGCGCGAGCAGGTGACGCAAGTCAACTTCAACATGGCCGTGGCCAAAGTGCTGCCCTCCAACAGGCTGCATGAGGGCGCCGAGCTGCTGTCCAAGCCCGAGAAGATGTTCGGGTAGTTTGAAAATCAGCTTTTGTCTTTTTGCTTTATCCTCGCCAGAAGCAGCTTTGTCACGTCGCGCGGATTCGCCCGCCCTTTGGTGAATCCGATTACTTTGCCCGTCAGGAAGTTCATGGCTTCCTTCTTCCCGGCGAGATAGTCCTCGATTGCCTTCGGGTTCTCCTCGACCGCCTTTTCCACCGCGGCTGTCAGCTCTGACTTCTTCAGCGGCGCCAGGCCCAGCCCGAGCAGTATCTCCTCTGGGTCGGCGGGCTTCCTCGCCATCTCCCTGAGTACGAGTTCCCCCTGTTCCGGCGTCACCCGCTTGTCCTTGACTATCCTGAGCAGCGAGGCGAGCTGTGCTGGGGTGAACTTTACCTCGGCGGCCCCGAGCTTCATGAAATTGAGGACCTTCTTGAGCCTGGTCTGGAACCATGTGGCCGCCAGTTTCGGGTCGGCCTCTTCAGCCACGGCCTCGTAGAGGTCGGCAAGCCCTCGCTCGCTGACGATGACCTCAGCCGCGGCGTGAGGGATATCATATTTCTCCATCAGGCGCTTTTCGCGCAGATGCGGCGGCTCGGCCATCCTCGATCGCGTTGTTTTGACCTTCGTCTCGTCAAGGATGAGTGGGAAGATGTCCGGGTCGGGTATGTAGCGGTAGTCCTCCTCCGTCTCCTTGGTCCGCATCGGCACCGTGACCATCTGGCTCTCCAGAAAGGCGCGGGTCTCGCGCGTGATGTCCTGGCCGCGCTTGAGCTTCTCCCGTTGCCTGATTATTTCATATTTCAGCGCCCGGTAGGCTCCTTTGACTGAATTGACGTTCTTGACCTCGACCCGCCCCCCGCCCTCGAGCGAGATGTTGACGTCCGTCCTCATCGCCCCGCCGGCCTCTGGCCTGACTTTGCCTGTGTACTCCAGGACGCGGATGAGCATGCGCAGGAACTTGCGCGCCTCCTCGGGTGACTTCATGTCGGGCTCGGTGACTATCTCGACGAGTGGCACGCCCGACCGATTGTAGTCAACGTTTCCGGCCACCGGCTCGTACTGTCCCGGGTCCTCCTCGAGGTGCACCTCCCTTATCCTTACTCCGTGAAGCTCGCCGTCGCGCGCGATTGGCAAGCTGGTGCGTTGGTAGCCGGAGGGAAGGTCTGGGTAGTCGTAGTGCTTGCGCTGGATATAGACAGTTTGGTCGGTGATGGTTTTGCAGCCGAGCATGAGGGCGATCTCTATTGCGGCCTCGACGGCACGCTGATTCGGCGGCAGCGGCTTCGACCCGGGCATGCCGGTGCAGATTGGGCAGACGTTGGTGTTCGGCGGGACGTCGTGGTAGTTGGTCGGACAGTCGCAGTACATCTTGCGCCTGGTGTCTATCTGCTGGTGGACCTCGAACCCTATTTTGATGTTCATTCTATGGCCTCCAATGACCGCATCACTTGGAGCGCGTCCAGCTCGCCAAGCGCCTTGCCTTGGATCTGCAGCCCGACCGGGACGCCGTTGACTTCGCCCGCTCTGATAACTCCGGCGCAGATGCCGGCCAAGTTCGCCGGTATGGTGAGGTAGTCGTAAGCGTACATCTCCATCAGCGAGAGTTTAGCGCCCAGCTTGTGCGGTAGCTTGGGCACGGTTGGGCCGACTATCACGTCGACCTGCTTCAATGCCGACATGAGTTCTTTCCTGATGAGTGTCCTGACTTGCAAGGCTCGCTGGTAGAACTTGCCGCGGTACTCCTTCTGGCTAATGTAGCGCCCCCGCAGAATGCGCCTGAGCACCTCCTCGCCGCAGGCCTCCTCAATACGCTTCCCGTACTTGCGCCCGTCGAATTTTCTGGTCCCGGAGAAGAACTCCACCGAGACGATGAGATAATAAGCGGACAGTCCGTGCTCCAGGTTCGGCAGTTCCACATCGACGACCTCGGCGCCGAGGTCCTGCAGCTTTTCCACTTGGCTGTCAATCACGTCCATGACCGCAGGGTCAGTGAGTTCAGAGAACTTTGGGCTGATGCCTACCTTCATCCCGTTCAGTCCTTTGCTTTCGAGCTTTTCGGAGTAATTCACCTTACCGACGTCGAGCATGACGCATTCGTTGCCCGTCTTACCGGCTATCGTCTCGAGCATCAGCGCCGCTCCCGCGACGTCTCTTGAGAGCGGGCCAATCTGGTCCAAGCTCATGCCCAGGTCAATCAGCCCCTGCCTAGGCACGAGGCCGTAGGTGGGTTTGAAGCCCACGACGCCGCAATGACTCGCCGGGTTCCTGATTGAGCCGCCGGTATCGGTGCCGAGGCAGATGTCGCAGAAATTGGCCGCGACCGCCGCCGCCCCGCCACTGCTCGAGCCGCCGGTGATGTGACCGAAAGCCGCAGGGTTGTCGGTCGGACCGAAGGCGCTGGTCTCGCCGCTCGAACCGCAGGCGAACTCGTCCATGTTGTTCATGCCGACGATTATGCCGTCCTCGGCTCTGACGCGCTTGACCACGTCGGCGTCATAAGTGGAAGTGTAGTTCTCGAGGGTACGCGAGGCGCAGGTTGCTCTGAGGCCCGCGACGTTTATGTTGGACTTTATCCCGATGACGAGTCCGGCCAGCCTGCCGACCTTTTTGCCGCCCTTTATCTTGCGGTCCAGGGACTCGGCATCGGCTCTGGCGTTCTGGTTGAGTTCGATAAAGGAGTTAATCTTCTTGTCTTTCTTTTCGATGAGCTCCAGCGCGGCCGCCACACTGTCGGCGGCCGAGATTTCCCCGCGCTTGATAGCGGCCAGCTTCTCTAGCGTTCTTTGGACCACTTCGCCACCTCCACCTTGAGGTTGCCCTTGTCGTCTGAGCCCGGCATGTTCGAGATGAATTTCCTCCTGAAAGACAGCCGTTCCGCTTCAGGACTCGGCTCACCATCGGGGCGCGTGATGTTGTAAGTCTCTTGGCTGTAGTAGGTCTCCTTCAGCTCCGGAAGCTTTTCGGCATCCTTTACAAAAGACTCCACGATTTCCTCGGCGCTTTTCTCGATTTCTTTGGCCCGTTCGCTCATCAGAACCCCACTTGATATCTCCGCCGCTATATGAAAAGGTTAGGCGTAGGGTTAATGGTTTAAAAAATAAATTGATATAGGATTTAATGAAGAAACTGGCGCGATTCGGCGAAAAGCTGCCTGGCCAGAAGGTGCGATGTCGCCTCTGCCCGCACTTCTGCGTCATACCGCTTGGAGGGCTCGGCCACTGCCGTTCTAGGGCTAACGAGGACGGCAACCTCTTCACTCTTATCTACGGCTCGGTGACCTCGATGGCCATCGACCCCATCGAGAAGAAACCGCTCTACCACTTCCTCCCGGGCAGTGACAGCTTCTCCATCGGCACAGCCGGCTGCAATCTCTCCTGCCGCCACTGTCAGAACTGGACCATCTCCCAGGTCCGCGTTGATGAGATTCAGCACCAGGACATGACTCCGGAACGCATAGTCGAGCTCGCCAAGAAATACAAGTGCCCAAGCATCTCCTACACTTACAGCGAGCCCTCGATATGGTTCGAGTTTATCTATGACGTCGCCAAGCTCGCCCATAAGGAAGGAATCTACAATGTTTACGTGACCAATGGCTACATGAACCTCGAGGCTTGGGAAGAGATTGGACCCTACCTGGCCGCGGCCAACGTCGACGTCAAGGCCTTTACCGATGATTTCTACAAAAGGGTCTGCCTGGCCCCAGGTGTAAAGCCAGTACTTGAGACTTGCGAGTGGATGATCAAAAACAAAATCCATCTTGAGACGACCTACTTGATAATACCAGGAGAGAACGACGGCCTTGAGGAGATTAGGAAGTTCTGCAGGTGGGAGGTCGAGAAGCTCGGTCCCGACGTCCCGACCCACTTCAGCCGTTTCTACCCGCTGTATAAGCTGAACGACCACGAGGAAACCCCCATGAAGACTCTGGAAGCCGCCTTGAGAATAGCGAAGGAGGAGGGATTGCACCACGTTTACATCGGGAACGTCCCGGGCCACGAGGGCGACAACACGCGCTGCCCCAAGTGCGACAAGATGTTAATAGAGAGGTCGGGCTTCGATATTCTACGCTACGATATCAAGAACCACAAGTGCCCTGACTGCGGTGCGGAAATTAAAATCCTTGATGATGAAGGCTTGACGAGGAAATAGTTCAGCCCTGCCTCGCGACTGCCTTGAGTTCTTTCATTCCTATGGCCGCCAACTCCTTCGCCCTTTCCTCTGTTTTGGCCTCGGCGAAGCATCTGAAGATGGGCTCAGTTCCCGAGGGCCGCAGCAACAGCCAGCCGTCGTCGAAACCTACCTTGAGCCCGTCCTTGCGGTTGACCTTATACATCGAGAACTTTTTGGTCAAACGGCTCAAAACCTTCTGCTTCAGCCGGTTGGGGCAATTCACCTTCAGCTTGGCCTGCGAATAGGTGGGCAGGGTGAGGTTGAACTCTGACGCTCTCATGTCCGTTCCGTCGAGGGCTTCGATGAACTGCACGGCGGTCATCATTCCCTCCCTGCAGAGCAGCCAGTCCGGGTAGAGCACTCCGCCGTTCTCCTCGCCGGCTATATCGCCGCCGCCCCTGCGGAACTCGCCGACGAGTTCAGGTTCGCCGACTTTGGTTCGCACTACCTCTCCTCCGAGCTTTGCGGCCGCGTCCTCCACCACAGAGCTGGTCGCCACGGTCGTCAGTATCCTTGGACTCTTCTTGCCGCGAAGGTAGTGCAGGGCCACGTGGGCGAAGACCCTGTCGCCGCTGAGGACCTCGCCGCGTTCGTCGACGACGATGGTCCTGTCGGCGTCGCCGTCGTGGGCCACGCCCAGGTCGGCATTAGAACTGACGACAGTTCTGGAGAGCTCTTCGAGGTTCTCAGGGATTGTTTCTAGCTTGCGTCCCGGGAAGGTGCCGTCAAGCTGGCTGTTTATGGAGACCACTTGGCAGCCGAGCTCGCTCAGGAGCCGAGGGGTGACCAGGTTGCCGACCGCGTTCGCGCAGTCCACGACCACTTTTAATGAGCGCTTGAATTTGGGAATTCTCTTCAAGATGGCTTCGATGTAGGGAGACACCGCTTCCGCCTCGTCGACGTGGCCGATGCTGCGCCAGTCGACGCCCTTCGTTCCCTTTGAGATTATGCGCTCGATCTTGGACTCCCGGTTCCTCTGGAAGCCGGCGCCTTGGTTGTCCCAGAGCTTCATCCCGTTGTACTCGGCCGGGTTGTGCGAGGCCGTGATCATAACGCCGGCGTCGCAGGAGAAATGCTTGACCGCGAACGAGAGCACGGGCGTCGGAACCAGTCCGAGCTTCAGGGCGTCGCAGCCGCCAGCGTTCAGGCCAGCCACTAATGCCTGCTCGAGCATCTCGCCCGAGGTTCGGTTGTCCCTCCCGACGGCAACCTTGCCCTTTCCGCGGAGGTCAGTCGCCAGCGCCTGGCCCAGTTGTAGCGCCAGCGAAGGGGTGAGTTCCACGTTGGCAATCCCTCTTACTCCGAAGGTTCCGAAGAGCTTCTGCATTAACATCAACTCTTAATCGTCGCACAAATATTAAATCGTGACGTGATAGTTTACTCGGGCCCGTGGCCTAGCTCGGATAAGGCGGCAAGTGGCGACGCCACCCGTAGGCCTTCTATCCCGCTGAGGACAGCTGCACACCGTGGGTTCAAATCCCACCGGGCCCGCCATCATAAATCCGATCCGAGCTTTAGTCTATCATATTTTAATGGTCGGCTAATATTGTAGGGGGTTTAGACGGCGAAAATAAGCATCATCGGTAGCGGTGTCGTCGGAACCATCGCCGGCAAGGGCTTTGCCAAGCTCGGCAACGAGGTCATCTTTCATGACGTCAGCGAAAAGAGGGTCAAGGAGCTGAGAAAATCCGGCTTCCGCTCGACCGCTGGCCTGAACGAGGCCGTCAAGAACTCTGACATCTCGTTCGTTTGCGTCCCGACTCCGACCAAGGATGCCAAGATTGACCTCAGTCATGTCGAGGCGGCGGCCGAGGGCATAGGCCGGAACCTTAAGGACAAGGAGAGCTACCACGTTGTCGTGGTCAAGAGTACCGTCGTGCCGACCACCACGGAAAAGGTGGCCATCCCGATACTGGAGAAGAGCTCTGGGAAAAAGGTCGGGAAGTCTATCGGCGTCTGCATGAACCCCGAGTTCCTCACTGAGATCAGGGAGTCTTGGATAAAGGACGACAAATTCACCAGAGATTTTTTCACCGAGGAGAGGATTGTCATCGGCGAGTTCGACAGAAAGTCAGGCAATGTTATCGAGGAGCTTTACAAGCCCCTGAAGCTGCCCATCTTCCGCGTCAACCTGAGGACGGCCGAGATGGTAAAGTACGCCAGCAACTGCGCGCTGGCCAGTCGCATCTCCTTCTGGAACGAGATTTACTACATCTGCCGGAAGATTAAGGTAGACTCAGAAGAGGTGGCTAAAATAGCCTCGCTGGACAGCCGCATCGGCAAGTACGGTACTATTCATGGCAAGGCCTTCGGCGGCAAGTGCTTCCCCAAGGATCTGGCCGCTTTGATTCACTTCTCCAAGGGGCTGGGCCACGACCCCGAGCTCCTCAGGGCGGTGGAGAGCATCAACGAGAGAATCGGCAAGGAGAGGGGCGTCAGGGAGTAGATGGGATGAAGGTCATCATTCCCGCCGCTGGCATGGGGACGAGACTTCTGCCCACGACCAAGGAGCAGCCCAAAGAGATGCTGCCGCTCTTCGCCAAGGCCCACGGCGGCCAGCCCTGCCTGAAGCCGCTGTTGCAGCTGGTCTTCGAGCAGCTCTACGGCGTCGGCTTCCGCGAGTTTTACTTCATCATCGGCAGGGAGAAGCGCGCCATCGAGGACCACTTCACCCCCGAATACGATTACGTAGAAATGCTCGAGCGCAAGAAAAAGAGCGAGATGGCCAACGAGATGCGCGAGTTCTACAAGAGTATAGAGAATTCCCGGATCGTCTGGGTAAACCAGCCCGAGCCTCGTGGATTCGGCGACGCCGTGATGCGGGTGGCCCACTTCGTCAAGGACGAGCCCGTATTCGTCCACGCCGGCGACACCTACGTTATCTCCGACGGCGACAGCCACCTGAAAGATTTGGTCAAGACCCACAAGGGGCTGGGCGCCGACATGACCTGTCTGCTGCGCGAGGTCGAGGATCCAAGGCAGTTCGGAGTGGCCGAAGTCGAAAAACTGAGAGGCAGCGTCTACCGGCTCAAGAAGGTCGTCGAAAAGCCCGAGAGACCCAAGACTAAGCTGGCCATCATGCCCATCTACATTTTCAACTCCGTCATCTTCAAGGCCCTAAAAGAAGTCCATCCCGGCAAGGGCAACGAGATTCAGCTGACGGACGGGATGCAGCGGATAATCGAGATGGGACTCGGCTCTTACGCGTTGAAGATGGGCCCGCGTGACGTCTGGCTGGACATCGGGACGATAGGTACCTACTGGAATGCGTTGAAGACTTCTTTCAGCAGGTTCGTTAGGTGATCTCATGGCCAAGACTGCTCTGGTTACCGGTGGTGCCGGATTCCTGGGTTCGTGGATGTGCGAACGTTTAATCTCAGAGGGCTTCGGCGTTATCTGTTTGGATAACGTCGGCTCCGGGAGCTGGCGCAACGTGGACCACCTCATAGGGAAAAAAAACTTCAAGTTCATCAAGCAGGACGTGACGAAGCCGATCAAGATCGGCGGCAATGTCGACTATGTTTTCAGCATGGCCTCGCGGGCCTCGCCGGTGGATTTCGACGAACACGCCGTCGACATACTTATGACCAACTCCCTTGGAACCAAGAACGCCTTGGATCTTGCCAGGAAGAAGAAGGCTCGGTTTTTGTTGGCCTCGTCTTCGGAAGTCTACGGTGACCCGCTCGAGCACCCTCAGAAAGAGACATACCGCGGCAACGTCAGCACCACCGGCCCGAGGTCCCCCTACGACGAGTCAAAACGTTTCGCCGAAGCACTTGCTTTCGCTTATCTTAGGAACTACAAGGTGGATGTTAGAGTAGCGCGTATCTTCAACACTTACGGCCCGCGCATGAGGAAGGACGACGGCCGAATCGTACCCAACTTTATAATGCAGACGCTGAAGGGACGTCCGATCACTGTCTACGGAAACGGTTCTCAGACCAGGTCCTTCTGCTTCGTCGACGACCTTGTCGAGGGACTGGTGCGGTTGATGCTCAAGGACGGCCTGTCTGGGCAGGTCACCAACATTGGGAACCCACGCGAGTTCACCGTGCTCGAGGTTGCCAAGCTAGTCAAGAAGCTGACGGACTCAAGGTCGAAGATAATCTTCAAGCCCTTGCCCAAGGACGATCCAGCGCGCAGGAAGCCTGACATCGCCAAGGCCAAGAAGCTGCTGGGGTGGGAGCCGAAGGTGCCTTTCGAAAAGGGTTTGCTGGAAACTGTAGATTATTTTCGCGGCTTGGGCTAGCGCCCCTTGAATACCACGCCAAGTCCGTTGTTGTTAAAATACTTGTATAGGCGCAGGTCCGACCTTCCCTTGACATAGGCATCCATCGCTTCCATGACTCCTGGCCATGTGATGATGTCGTGCAGGGTTATCAGCCCGCCGCGCCTTACATAGGGTTCGTACTTTTTCAGCTCCTTCGACACCTGGTCGTAGGTGTGGATGGTGTCTACGAAGAGGTGATCTATCGGTCGCTTCCACTCAATATCTAGGCTGCTCCCTTGGATGAAGTTCCAGTATTTTTCGAGTCCGTGCGCTTTCACTGTGACATGGGCCTCAGGGCAGGGGTCGATATCGATGCTGTAAACCTTACCGCCTATTTTTTTTGCGGCGTCGAGAAAGGCCACGGTAGACTCCCCGGTTCCCGTGCCCAACTCAAGTATGGTCTTGAGCTTGAGTTCAACGGTGAGCATGTTCAAGGTCGCGAGATGCTCGTGGATGTCAGTCCGCTTCACCATGTGTTCTTCCAGTTGGCACTTTGGCATGATGCAGTGCTCCATCTTCTCTGCCTGGATAATCATGTACTCGTTCTGGTCGTGGAGTAAGTAGTCTAAGGCTTTCCTTGGGTTGCGTAGACCTGTCTTCAGTTTTGCCCTTTTCGACATCCAAAGCACCGCAAATTCAAAATGAACTTTATGCATCGAGATAAATACTCTTGCCCATCGAGACGGAGATTTGCGGCGATTTTCTTGGGAAAAGATTGGTTTGGAGAAACATGCGTTAGAGAGAATAAGGGTGGTCTAAATAAACCAAGAAGAGATTGGTTATCTGATAACTGGTGGTCTGGAAATGTCCGCGGAAATGGGAAAATCAGAGTCTGAGGGCCTGAAACTGAATCTGGGTTCCGGCAGGAGAATTATTCCTGGCTGGATTAACATAGACATCCATCCCTTGATACCGATCTCGAGGATTCCTGGGGCTAACTGGCTGCTCTTCAAGCTCGGCCTGATTGGCGAGTCGGCCTACCGGATGCGATACCCACGCAACACACTTTGGCACGACATCAGGAAGGGACTGCCATTCGACGACAACGTGGCCGACTACATGTACGCCTCCCATTTCTTCGAGCACGTCAAGGAAGACGAGGCTGAAAAGATTCTGGCCGAATGCTTCCGCGTCCTCAGGCCTGGCGGCGTGCTAAGGATAGTGGTTCCGGACCTGGAAATCCTCGCGAGGAAGTACGTAGAAAAGAACAAGGAATTTTTCAAGAAGATCAAGCCCGACCGGGACTTGACCGGAGCTTTCCTGGACCTACTCAACTTCTACCCGAGCACTCTCTCCCGCCGCATAATCTCAGGTCAGCATCACCTCTGGATGCACGACTACAGCTCCATGAGTGCGCTTTTGACCAAGGTCGGCTTTAGCAAGATAGAGAGGAAAAGCTTCAGAGAGACTAAAATTCCAGATGTCCCTTCGGTCGAGGTGGAGATCCCTTTCAACCTCTACGTCGAGGCACAGAAGTGACTCAAACCCCGGCCTTTCTCCAGTAGTCGAGAGTTTCCTCAAGAGTCTTCTTGAAGGGGACCTTGGGTTTCCAGCTGGTCTCCCGTTTTATCTTTCTGTTGTCGCCCACTACGACCGGTTCGTCAGTGGGTCGGAACTTTTTCGGGTCGACCTCAACCTTGACTTTCACACCGGATATCTCCAGCAGCATCCTCAGCATGTCACCAATTTTTATGGGCATTGAAGAGCTCACGTTGTAGACGTCGCCAACCTTGCCCTTGTTCAGGACGGCCCAAAAGGCGTCCAGAGTGTCTTGTATGTCCATCAGGTCTCGCACGACCTTCAGGTTTCCGGCTCGGATTATAGGCTCTGCCTGTCCATGTTCTATCTTGACTATTTGTTTGGAGAAGTCGGAGCAGGCGTCGCCGACTTTTTTGGGTCCAGTGGCCCCGAAGATTCTCACTCGAAAGGCCTTCAATTTAAAGTTCTTGCAGTACTGATAAGCTTGGAGATTCTGAGCCACCTTGCTGACGCCGTAGGGGCTGACTGGTAGCAACGGATGGTCCTCTTTTATGGGCGGCTCGCCTTTTTGTATCAGCCCGTATTCAGCGCTTGAGCCAGCCACGAGAACCTTGGGGTCAATGCCGAGGCGCCTGATTGACTCAAAAAGGTAAACGGTACCCATCACGTTCGTGTCCATCGTCTCGACTGGGTCGACCCACGAGGCGTCCGGGCGACTCTGTGCGGCCAGGTGGAAGATTATATCGGGGTTGCTCTTCTTCACGGTTTTTTCTACCGCGGAGCGGTCGCGCACGTCACATTTTATCAGGTTTATCTTATCTTTGACGTGGGAAATGTTGGTGAGGTTGTTATCGTGGATGGTGCCGAAAACCTCGAAGCCTTTGTCCATCAGGTACTCGGGAAGATAGCTTCCGATGAAGCCGTTTATCCCGGTGACAAGAGCTCTCATAGTGGCCTCCGAATACGCCGTTCTACCTGTGGCTATTAAACGATGACTAAATTCTCCTCAACTATTCCAAAATACCTTAATATCAAACAAAACCCATCTTCTTCTGGTGGAAAATGATAATAACGAGGTCGCCCGCGAGGATAACCTTTGGCGGCGGCGGGACTGATTTGCCTTCCTACTACTCCGAATACGGGGGGTTCGTCATGGGCGCGGCGATAGACAAGTATATTTACATTGATTTACACGACATCTTCATCGACAAGGTAATTGCCCATTACTCAAAGTCGGAGATGGTAGACAAGGTCGACCAGATTCAACACCCGATTATCAGGGAGGCGCTGAAGCTGACCGGCCTCACCGAGAGAATAGAGGTCGGCACCATGGCCGACATCCCTGCTCGGGCCGGGCTGGGATCCTCTGGAAGCTTCACGGTCGGGCTGCTGAAAGCACTCCACTACCACAAGAAGGACTACGTGCCGCAGCAGGATCTTGCCGAGGAAGCCTGCAAGATAGAGATTGAGTTACTGAAAGATCCCACAGGCAAGCAGGACCAGTATATCGCGGCCTTCGGTGGGATAATCTCACTGACATTCAACAGAGACGGGACCGTCTTGGTGGAACCGCTCAGGCTGACGAGAAGCACCATTGACGACTTGGAGAACAACCTGCTGATGTTCTTTACCGGCTTCTCGCGCAAGTCTCACTCGGTCCTCAAGAGGCAAGATTCCATGACGAAGAAAAAGGACGGCTCGATGATCGAGAACCTGCACCACGTGAAGGAGATAGGTTATGAGTCCAGGGACGCCCTGAAATCTGGCGACACTAGACATTTTGGTGAGCTGATGCATATCCACTGGCTCAGAAAGAAAAAGAGGTCTCCCCACATGAGCAACCCGAAGATAGACAGATGGTATAACTTGGCCATGAAGAACGGCGCCATCGGCGGCAAGCTCGTCGGAGGAGGAGGAGGCGGCTTCCTCATGATGTATGCCAAAGATCCTGAAAGGCTCAGAAAGGCCATGATAAAAGAGAATCTCCGTGAGGTAAAGTTCAGCTTCGACTACGAGGGCGCCAAGGTCATAGTTGGAACATGATGTTAGAGGTTCAGATCGCGTGATAATAACAGTATTCGGCTTGTGGCACTTGGGGTGTGTTACCGCAGCAGGTTTAGCCGAGCTCGGCTACAGAGTCGTAGGCACAGATCTCTACGAGAAAGTTGTTAGGGATTTGGCCGAGTCCCGCCCCCCGATATTCGAACCGGACCTAGAAGAGCTAATCAAGAAGCACATCAAGAACAAGTCGCTGAGCTTCGTTTACGACAAACAGGCCTCTCTTGAGGAGGCTGATTTCATCTTTCTGACCTTCGACACCAAAGTCGATGAGGAAGACCAGGTTGATCTGAGCGACATAAACAGAGCCGTGGACGAGATCGCGAAGAACATCAAAGACGACGCAATATTGATCGTTAGCAGCCAGGTACCCGTCGGAACCTGCCGCGAATTAAAGGAAACGATAGCTAAGAAGACAAAGTCCAAATTTGACGTTTGCTATATGCCTGAGAATCTGAGGTTAGGCGAGGCCCTGAACTCTTTCCTGAAGCCGGACAGGATAGTCATCGGCGCCAACACCGAGGCGACGCTCGACAAGGTGAAGAAGCTCTTCGAACCCCTGAAATGCGAGCAAATCATCATGAACGTCGAGAGCGCTGAGATGACCAAGCACGCCCTGAACGCCTACAACGCCGCCTGCATCAGCTTCATCAGCGAGATCTCCGACCTTTGCGAGCTCAGCGGGGCTTCGGTGATAGACGTCGTCAAGGCGCTAAAAACTGACAGAAGGGTCAGTCCCTACGCGCCAATCAACCCAGGCTTGGGATTTTCTGGTGGAACTTTGGCTCGAGACGTACAGGTGCTGAGGAAGTATGGGGCCGAGAAGAATCACGATACAAAAATGCTCGACGCAATAATTTTTGTTAACGAGCGGAGAAAGCACTTGATTCTCAACAAACTTGGCAAACTGTTTGGTGAGGTCAAGGGTCTTCAGGTTGGTATTTTGGGCTTGACCTACAAGCCCGGCACGGACACGTTGCGGCGCTCGATTTCATTGGATATAGCCAAAGAGCTCATCTCCCACGGTGCGACGGTGAAAGCTTTCGACCCCAAAGTCATCAGCCCGATTCTCGGAATACAGAAAATGGAAGTCTGCACTTCAGCGGAAGAAGTGGCTCGCGGCAGCGACGTTCTGGTGCTGTTGACGGAATGGCCCGAGTTCAAGAAACTACCTCTCGAGGATATAAAATCGATTATGAAGAACCCAGTTTTCATCGATGCCAAGAACTTTTTGAACCCCGAGGAATTTAAAAAATTGAAGTTCAAGTACTTGGGTGTTGGTTATGAAGCTTAAGGGAAAGACAGCAATAATCACGGGCGCAAGCAGAGGCATAGGAAAAGTCATAGCAGAGGCCTTCGCGAAAGAAGGGTGCGATTTAACTATAGCTTCGCGGAACTTCGACGAGATAAGCGAGACGGCGAAGGAGCTGAAAAAACACGCAGACGTGCTGCCGGTTAAGTGCGACGTTTCGAACACCGCCGACGTCGAGGCCATGGTCAAAAAGACCTTCGACCATTTCAAGAAAATCGACATCCTTGTTAATAATGCTGGAATCTATGGCCCCATCGGGTGCTTCATCGAGAACGACATCGAGCTTTGGAAGAAGACGGTCGACATCAACCTGATCGGCACGGCAATCTGCACTCGATTAGTCCTCCCCCATATGGTCAAGGCTAAGAGAGGCAAGATAATCAACCTTTCCGGAGGCGGCTCAGGCGGCCTGCCTCAGCCCACCATCAGTGCCTACGTTACTTCAAAGATGGCCGTCGTCAGGTTCACCGAGGTAATCGCCGACGAGGTGAAAGAACACAATATCCAGGTGAACTCAATCGCTCCCGGCGCCGTGAACACGCGGTTGCTCGACCAGATTCTGGCTGCGGGCGACAAGGTCGATAAAAAGTTCCTCGAGCGGTCCATGAAGCAGCTGGAGACCGGAGGCACTCCGCCGGAGAAGGCGGCGAAGCTAGCGCTTTTCCTGGCCTCCGAAGAATCGGACGGCATAACGGGCAAATTGCTGAGCGCGGTGTGGGACGACTATCGAAGCTTCCCAGGAAAGCTCCGCGAAGTCAGGGACAGCCAAATCTACACCGTGAAGAGAATTGATGAAGTAAAATACAAAGAGGTCAAAAAATGAGGGTCGGCATAGTCGGGGCGGGTTTTATCGGCAACAAGAGAGCTCAGGCGTTGGGGGATTCCAAACTCACTTTCGTGGCCGATGTTGATGAGACGAGGGCGAAGACGCTCGCCGAGAAGCACAGTTGCAGCCACACCACCGACTGGGAAGAGGTTGTGAAAAGCGATAAGGTTGACATAGTGATTGCTTCGACCACGAACGATTTCCTAGTCCCAGTGGCTCTGGAGTCGATAAAGAACGGCAAGCACGTCCTGGTCGAGAAACCGTGCGCTAGGAATCCCGAAGAGCTGCTGAAGGTGGTCAAGGCGGTGGAGCAGCACAAGGGGGTAAAGGCGAAGGCTGGCTTCAACCACCGCTTTCACCCAGCGCTGATGAAGGCCAAGGAAATATTCGACAGCGGAGAAATCGGCAAGCTCATGTACATCAGGGCCAGGTACGGGCATGGCGGCAGGAAGGGTTACGATAGGGAATGGCGGGCCAAGCCCGAGATCTGCGGCGGAGGTGAGATGATCGACCAGGGCATTCACCTCGTCGACCTGGCCAGGTGGTTCGCCGGCGGCTTCGACGAGGCCATAGGCTACTGCGCAACAATGTTTTGGGACATGTGCGTCGAAGACAACTGCTTCGCCCTCCTCAAGAACAAGGGCGGCCAGATAGCCTCGCTGCACGCCAGCTGCACCGAGTGGAAGAACCTCTTCTCCTTCGAGATCTTCTGCAAACATGGTAAGCTCGACATTAACGGCCTCGGCGGGAGCTACGGTGAGGAGACTCTAACCTATTACAAGATGAAGCCCGAGATGGGGGTACCGGGCAAGTTCGTGCATTCCTGGCCAGGCGAGGACGTTTCCTGGAGGCTTGAGTTCAAGGATTTCGTCGATGCCATCAAGAAGGGCAGGGAGCCGGTCGGGACGCTGCGCGACGCCTACGAGGACATGAAGCTAGTTTTTGACATTTACGACTGGAGCAAAAAGTACGGCTGAGGCTACTTTGAGATTGCTTTTCTCAACGAATTTCTTAGATTGGTCAGCTTCACGCTCCTGATGAAGCGTTGCATGACTGGGCTGAAGGAAACGTGTTTTCCGATGAAAATCCTGATCGAATCTGGCTTACCGATGATGTCTTTCAGCCTGCGTTCGTACTCTTCCTCGAAATCGTCTATCTCCTTTGGCGTCGGGAACTTTCTGGCGTCCTTGTAGCTGGCGAGCATTTTTTTCGGAATCTTCCCCTTTTCCGCCAAGATTTCCAGTATGCGCCTCTCCACCATCCTGACGGTTTTTCTCGCCTCGAACTCTTGACGAGCTTTTTCATAACCCGCCAACCCCATGTTTTTGGCGAGTTCTGGCCTCGTTGCTAGGCAGGCGACGGCGTCGGCGAATGCCTCGGGGCTATAGGCCACGAAGCCGGTCTTGCCGTTGTCGACAAGTTCTATTTGGGCATTGTCCACCATGGGCGTCGACTTCACTACAATCGGCTTCTTGGTTGCCATCGCTTCAGCAATTGACATGCCGAAAGTTTCACCTTGGACTGAGGCGTAGGCGAAGATGTCGATTAAAGATAGGAGCTCAGCCACTGCCGCGTCTGAAGGGTCGGGGTCTATGAGAATAAAATATTTTTCCAAGCCCATTTTTCTTATTTTATCTTTCTTGGCCTCAGGGATACCCATTATCATAAACTTCACATTCGACGTCTTCTTCAACAGGTGTGGCATCATATCTATGAGCACGTCGTCCCACTTGCCGGTGTCGGCGCGGCCAATCCTTCCTATCACCACGTCCTCTGAGGCTATTCCGAGCCTTTTCTTCCTGCGCGAAATTTCATCGTGTGTGAGAGAGTGTTTCTCTATGAAATCAAAGTCAATTGGGCAGTAGACCACCATGTGGTTTTTGTGAAATTCTTCTCTGCGCATGCCGTGCCATCTGCGGTATCTCACAGCGCACATCTTGCTTGCCAGTTGCCTGTCTAGGAGACTGCTTGCTCCCCTGTCCAACATCTTGCCGGCGTTATCCATCAGAAGTATTGCCGAGGCGCCACCCCTTTTTGCCGCCTTGGTAAGCTCTGGTTTTTCACCCCAGGGCACAAAATAGACCACATCTATTTTCTGATCTCTTATGAACTCGGAGAACCTTTCCGGATCTTGATTTGGCAGCACATGAATTTTGAAACCCGACTTTTTCAAAGCCTGTTCGAGATCGCCTTTTTCAAAGGAACAGAATGAAATGTTGAAGATGCCCTTATCGAAATACTTCTGAAAAGCTCTGAGCACCTTGCCGCTGCCCCCCCCTGTGCTTCCAAGCAGGAGGTTGCGCCGTATCAGAAGCAGATTTATTTTCTTCATCTTTTTTCCTTCTTTCTTCTCTCTATTCTTTTTTGTGGCCAATAATCCCTTCGAATGTCATCTTAAATCCTCGCAGGATTATCAAATTTTATTGGTGAGAGTGAAGCGATGGCTGAAGATTCGGAGGAGAAGAGGGATTACGCTAAGAGCTTTGTCAAGCGTGGTACCTATGTTTTCACCGCTTTGCTTGCTGCCAGCATAGTGGGTTTCTTGATGAGGATATTCCTCGCCAGGACCCTAGGTGCCGCAGAATACGGTATCTTTTTCACTGGCTTCACTATCCTCTCGGCGTTGGCCCAGTTTCGAGACCCTGGAATCGGCACTGCGATCATAAAATACATGCCCGATTTTCTCGTCAAGAAAAAATACGGGGAATTGAAGTCCTCGGCGACTTTTTACATGCTCGTCCAAGTCGGTTTTTCAGCGATAGTTGGCTCGGTGTGCATTGTCTTCTCAGACCAGATACTGCAACTAGTCGTTGGGAGTACCGAGGCTTCGATAGTCCTGAAAATTTTAGGAGGTTGGTTCATTTTCGAGGCATTCTACTATTCGTTCAAGACGATATTCCAGGGCCTCCAGGACATGGTGCCACTGTCGGTGCTGATATTTTTGGAAATATTTTTCCCCTTTGTCTTTGCCCTTTTACTAATAGGCTTTCTCGGATTCGGTGCCACTGGAATAGCCCTTTCTTACACTGTAGGCTTGGGACTGGTGGCGGCAATCGGGTTCACTTTCTTCTTTAGAAAGCACGACTTCGTGCTCAAAGCCAAGGTCAACATGAACAAAGAACTGATTAAAAAATTATTGGTTTTCGCCGCGCCGGCGATAATAGCCGCAGGTGCTTCCATAATCATCGGCTACATGAACACGCTGATGCTCGCCAGATACAACTCGTACGAGCAGGTCGGTTACTATCAAGTCGCCCAGCCGGCAGCAAATCTTTTGCTTTATCTGACTGCGGCCCTCGGTACCGTCCTCTATCCTATGGTCTCCGAGCTCTGGGCGAAGAAGGACACGGGAATGATCGGCCAGGCTATGAGCACTCTCTTGAAATTCTCCTTCATTTTCATCGTGCCGATGGCTCTTGTAGTGATAGCCTATCCCGACGTAGTCATTTCGCTCGTTTTTGGGTCAAGCTTCCTTCCCGCTAGCTTAGCACTCCAAATCCTCGCGGTCAACGCCATCGTCCAGACCCTCAGCATCATCCCGAATAGAATGATACTCGGCGTAGGAAAGCCCGCGGCAATAACATTGATAATGTGGGTCACTGCGGCTTTCACTTTTGTTTTCAACATATTTTTGATACCGCCATACGCAGCGGCCGGTGCGGCCACGTCGGCCCTGATATCGGCCATGGCTGGTTTATTCCTCTCCCTCTACTTAGCTCGCGGGTACGTGAAATTCAGCATCCCCTACTCCCCGATAGCGAAGACTTTGGTCGGCGGCGGCCTGACTTTACTAGTCGTCACTTTTCTGAAATTTGCCCTGGATTTACCCGTCCTGGCCGAAGCCATCATCGTCATAATAATGAGTCTTCTGTTCTACCTCGTTTGGATATTATTCACGAAGACTTTGACCACGGCCGACCTGATACTTCTCGAGAAGACAATGCCGATACCAAAGCGGATAATCAACTTCGTCAAAAAATTCGTCAAAAAGACCCTAAATCGCGGTTCTGCTTAATTTAAGCAATTTCCGTTTTTTCAGACGCAACGACACGAAGAGCAGTGTGGCCGCTGTTGCGGTGACGATTACTGGAACCCAGCTGCTCGTTGGGACAAGGCCAAACTGGAAGCCGAACTCCCAGCTGAACGGGAACAGCAAAGCCATCCCGCCGCCGGCATGCGCCAACAGCGAGTCCAGCGCGTAATGCGTTAAAAATCCGGTTACAAGCAGCGAAAACGCTCTGACTCTCCTCTCAAAAAGCAGGGAGACCAAAGCCGCGACAAGAGCCGAGCCGACCAAGGTGTGGAACGGGAGCAGGATGTCGCCGTGGTTAATGCCCATCCATTGCAGGAGATAACCTACGGCGCCGATGTCCGGCAGTACCGCCCCGAGCATTAGTAGCGCTATGTAACTGTCCGACAGTTCATGGTAGCGGATTTGGGCCAGCTTGCCGCCAATCCAGGGCACGAGCAGGTGGACGAGCCAGTCCATTAACCCCTCTCCTCGAATCTGAATTTTTTAAAATTTGGGGCCCAGTTTTTGAGAAAGAAGACAGCCAGCACGCCGGCGCCGACCAGTGACCTCAAGAAAACCGCGTAATAACTCAGCCTGTCATAAGTCAAGACTTCGGTTGCCGTTATGTTGTATTCCTCTCCGAGGACTCCCAAGACTTCTACTTTATCGCCGACGGCCGCATTTATGGGCTGAACGTTGAAGTTGAGACCGTCGGAGGAGACAATTGCCGCATCGCCGTTGATTGCCGTAACGTCTCCGAAAATGGTGATTTGCTTGTCCACGTAGGACTGGTAGTTGGACTTTATCTCTCCGGTTCCGGGATAAGGTGAATGTTTGTTCGCCTCTAAGTAGCTGTAGGCGCAGAGAGAGACCAGAGCAATCAATAGCAGGAGCGCGAGAATTTTTGTCGGAAGCTTCATTCGTAGCACTTTATCAGCATCTTGAGCCCATCAGCAAACGCGACCTGGGCCTTGAAGCCGGTCAGTTTTTTCGCTTTGGAGATGTCGGCTTGATGCTTGTAGACGTAGCCGGTTATGGGATTGGGTTTGTATATCGGCTCCAAGTCGGTGCCCAAATACTTATTCAGCAGTTTGGTCGCTTCGTTCACCGGAACCGGGTTGCCCGTACCGACATTGATAACTTCTCCAGACGCCCCCTTGCTCGTCGCTGCGAGCAGGTTGGCCTGGGCGACGTCCTCGGCGTAGACGAAATCCCTCGTCTGCTTGCCGTCTCCGTAGATAACGGGCCGCTCGCCCTTCCTCATACCCCAAAGAAACTGCGTTATCAGGTTGGCGAACTTTCCCTTGTGGGTCTCGCCGTGGCCGTAAACGCTGAAGTAGCGGAGGCCGACGGTCTCGAGGCCGCGCTCGGCGGTGAAGGCCTTGGCCAGGTGCTCGGCGGCGAACTTTGTCATCGAGTAAAAGTTCCCGCACCTCGCGATGTGGTAGTCTTCCTGGTGTGGAGTCGGGAGCGCCCCGTAGATGGTCGAGGTCGAGGCGTGGACGACTCTCTTCACCCCATTCTCGTGGGCACAGCGAAGGATGTTGGCAAAGCCCTGTATGTTGACCGATATTCCGAGGTCAGGATAAGGGACGAACATCTGCGACGAGGAGATGGCGGCCTGGTGGAAGATGTAATCAACTCTTTTGGTCGCCTTCTTCACGGCCTTTTCATCCCTGATGTCGGCCCTGATGAGTTCTATGTCCTTGATTACGTCGTTCAAGTTGTCCGATTTGCCGAGGAAGAAGTTATCTATAACGCTGACTTCCCAGCCTTTTCCCAAAGCGGCTTTCACGATGTTTGAGCCGATGAAGCCGGCCCCGCCTGTCACGAGCGCTTTCATTCAGTCACCTTCTCATTACAAATTCCACTTAGATATTAAAGCTTGAATGCTTGCTAGTCGCTAATATCAAGAAAACACGGCTTTTTAAAACAATTGATTAACATCCACTATTAAAATTAAAAGCGGGATAGTTGAAAATGATGCAAGCAGTCATACTGGCAGGGGGCCTGGGGACGCGGCTCGGGCCGATAACTAACGAGATTCCCAAAGTCATGATACCGATTGACGGCAAGCCCTTCCTAGGGCACCAGCTTTCCCTGCTGAAGCACCACGGCGTCACCGACGTCGTGCTTTGCATCGGCCATCTCGGCGACAAGATCAAGACCCATTTCGGCGACGGCAAGAAATTCGGCTTAACAATAAGATACAGCGAAGAAGGCAACAAACTTTTGGGCACTGCCGGAGCGTTGAAGAAAGCCCAGGATTTACTCGATGATTTCTTCTTCGTTACCTATGGCGACGCCTATCTGATAGTTGACTACGCGGCAGTCATGAAACACTTCAGGAGTTCCGACAAACTTGGCCTTATGGTCGTCTTCAAGAACTCCGACCAGTTCGACAGAAGCAATGTTGTTGTCGGGGGAGGTCTGGTCAAGGTTTACAGCAAGAGGAAAAAGTTCCCTGGCATGGTCTACATAGACTTCGGCCTCTCGGCTTTCAGGAAGGAAGCGCTCGAACTGGTGCCGGAGAACAAGGTCGTCGATTTGGAGAAGTTGAACCAGGAGCTGATAAAGAGAAAGGAACTCCTCGCCTATGAGACCGACCAGAGGTTCTACGAGATTGGGAGTCCGAGTGGCCTGAGGGAGTTCGAAAGGCTCGTCACCACCGGCCAGGTTAAATTCTGAACGATTATTTCTTCTCCGCCTGTTTGAACTCGGCCCAGCATTTGTCGAACTCGGCGATGGTCTCGTCGGTCTTGGGATGCTGCACCATCTGGAGTAGTATCTTGTAGGGGACGGTGACAATGTGCGCTCCAGCTGCCGCCGCGTCGGCGACGTCTTCTGGCTTCCTGATGCTGCCGACTATTATCCGGGACTTCATGCCGCCTTCGTCGATCATACCCTTCATTTCCTTGATTACCTTTATCGGGTCGATTCCCGCGTCCTTGGCGCGGTTGTAAAAAAGACTGATGTAAGTAGCTCCGGCCTTGGCAGCGAGCAGCATCTGGCTGGTGTTCATCAGCACCGTCATGTTGGTCTTGATGCCTTCCTCCCTCAACCTCTTCACTATCTTGAGCCCCATGCCGTCCTTGTACATCGGGACTTTTATCACGACGTTCTCCGGGTTCCAGCTGGCGTACTCCTTGGCCTCGGTGACGAGTTCTTCAACGCCGCAATTTGTTCCCGTCAGCTCCACGCTCAGGGGGGCGTCTAGGAGCGAGAGTATCTCCAGGACCCTGTCCTTGAAGTTGACTCCTTTCTCCGCTAGGAATATTTTTTGATTAGTCGTGATCCCTGACATTATGCCCCATTGCAAGATTTCCTTTATCTCCTTCACGCTTGCCGTGTCCAGGAAAATCTCCATTCAGCTCACCTCTTTTTTCACGATTCTCGCCGCATCGAGCAAGCTCGGTGCGACGTGGTCGGGTCTGACGCCCTTCTCATCGAATAACCTTGACAGGTCGTTCTTTAAATAACCTATCAGGATTGTCCGACATCCCGTCGCCGCTCCCGCCTGGATGTCGGTGACGCTGTCGCCGATCATGAAGCTCTTGCGCAGGTCTATACCCAAATCCTTGGCGGCTTTCAGCAGCAGTCCCGGCTTGGGCTTCCGACACCGGCATTTGACCTTGTACTTGGTGTACTTGGCCTCGGGGTGATGGAAGCAGTAGTACTCGGCGTCTATCTTGGCGCCACCATTTTTGAGCTCGCGGTGCATCTTGGCCCTTATCCTACCGAAGAGTTCCATCGTTGTCTTGCCTTTGGCCATCGAGGGCTGGTTCGAGGCGATGACCACCTTCAGGCCCAGATTGTTGAAGATTTTTATGGCCTTGGCCACATTGGGAAGGAGCTTGAACTGTCGCGGGTTGAGTGGCGAGTCCAACAGGCCGAGATCTTGGAAGTAGACTATCTCGTTTATTACTCCATCCCGGTCCAGAAAGACGGCCCTCACGCGGGGCACCTCAGGACTCGGCGATCAACTGGCGCAGCCTTTCGATTATCATGTGGGCAAATACCGAGTGGAAGCCCTCGACGTGCGGGGTCGAGTTGGCTGGGACGACCACGCAGGCGTCGGCCATCTGCTTGAGGACGCCGCCGTCGAAGCCGGAGAAGCCCACCACTTTGCCGCCGTTGTCCTTGACATATTTGGCGGCTTTGAGCAGGTTCTGCGACCAGGGGCCCGCCTTGTCAGAGCCGGACCCGCCGTGGACGCTCATGACCACCAGCACGTCCCCCTTCTGCATGTGGTTCTTCAGCTGCTCGACGTAGACGTTCTCCCAGCCCGCATCGTTGGTCAGCGCGGTGAGGAGCGGTACGTTGTCGTTGAGGGAGATTGCTCTGAACGCTTTCTTTCCTCCGGACGCGACGTACTTTGAAAGGTCCCCGGCTAGGTGCGACGCGGTTCCAGCCGAGCCGCCATTGCCCGCTAGAAAGACTTGTTTCCCTTCCTTCCAGGCCGTGAAGAGGAGGTCGATTATCTTCGAGATGTCCTCACGGGAAGTCTGCTTAGCTATAGTCTCAGATTCCTTGAGGTAGGAATCAACAAACTTTTCGCTGCTCATGTTTATCACTAAACACTCGGCCTAGTTATTAAAAACTTCTTCCCTAATATGAAAAAGTTAAAGCTTTTTGCGACGGCGTCTAAATTGGTGTGGCTCAAATGGCGAAACTTTCTGTCGTGGTCGTGACCCGCAACGAGGAGGACTTGATTGGACAGTGTTTGGAGAGCGTTAATTGGGCCGACGAGATAATCGTCGTCGACTCCCAGAGCACTGACAAGACCGTCGTGGTCGCCAGACGCTACACGGACAAGGTCTTCGTTATCAAAAAGAACGTGCCCGACGCCAACATAAACAAGCAGTTTGGTATGGAGAAGGCCATTGGGGACTGGATACTCTTCCTCGACGCCGACGAGATAGTCACCTCCGAGGTCAGGGACGAGATCGAGGAGATACTGAAGAAGGACGACAAAACCTTCGACGGCTACCTGGTGCTGAGGAAGAACCTCTTCCTGGGCAAGTGGATGAAGCACGGCGGCTGGTGGGGCTACGCCGCCAACGTCGAGCTGGTCAGGAACGGCAAAGGTAGATGGCCTGTCGGAATGCACGAGACGCTCAGGGTTGACGGGAACGTCGGCTACTTGAGAAACGCGGTCATCCACAATACCCACCGCAGCATCTCGCAGTGGATCGACAAGATGAACGAATACACCTCCGTCGAGGCCGACGAGATGCACGCCGAGGGAAAGAATTTCAAAGCAGGCCACGCAATTTTCTACCCTGCGGTCGTGTTCTTGCGCAACTACTTCATGAAGAGAGGCTTCAAGGACGGCTTCCATGGCCTCGTGGCCGCGGTTCTCGCCTCATACTACGAGTTCGTCAGAAACGTCAAACTCTGGGAAAAGCAAGTCAAAAAGCAGTAAAATCTACAGCTTTTCCACGACCAGGTGGATAGCCAGGCCGTCATCGCCGCGATTCTTCGCTTCGCCTTTTTGATAGGACTCTTGCAGGCTCGGGTAAACAAGAGAATTGTGCACTGCTGACAAGGGTGCGGTGAGGGCGACATAGATTTTTTCAAGCGCAGTTGTACCTATTCTCCCGCCGACCAATTTTAGGAACCATTGGAACTCGTTGATTTTTGACACGACCTTATACACCAGCCTTTCCTTGCGCTTGGGCATTGGGCCGTGCGTGGTGAGTTCCTTTATCTTTAGTCTTTTCCAGGACTCGATTTCTCTCCGCAAGTCTTCCCTGGTGAAGGCGTGGTGGTGACCCAGTTCCTCCCCGAAAACCTTCTGTGAACCCTTGGGTGCGTGTGTCAGCTTGTTTGGTGTGGTAATGAACATGATGCCGTTTGGCTTGAGTACTTCGGCCATTGCGTTCAAGGCGCTGCGGTATTCTTGGATGTGCTCGATCACTTGATTGCAGAACACAAAATCAACCTTACCTCTGTAGTCGGCGACCCAGTCGTGGATGTCCTTCACGAAGAATTCGATGTCGACTTTTTCACTTATCTTCATCAGATTTTTGCGGCAGTTCGCTATGGCTCGTGGGTCCACGTCAAAGGCCTTGACCCTCGCCCCCTTCAGGGCCATCAGGATTGACTTTATCCCTGTGCCGCATCCGACGTCAAAGACGACCTTGTTTCGGGCATCACCGAGGATTTCATCGATTTTGTTTAGTAGTGCCCACGTGTTTGGGTTCTTGAACCTGTTGCCACCTATACCGTATTTAGACAGGATGGATTCCAAGAATATGTCCCACAGTTTTTTGCTCGAGTCAACCAAGTGAACGCCACCTGCTATGAAAAACTGGCCCCGGTATATTCTCTTAGCACTTCTTTGAGCCTCTTCACCGAGTTCTCGAAAGAGCAAGCTTCGAGCCCCCCGAAAGCTCTCTTCTGGACTTCCTGGTAGAAATTTTTGTCCTCGATGATTTTTGTCCCGAGCTCGACAGCCTTGTTTGTGTCAACTATGTCGCCGCAAACCAAATCTGGGAAAAGGCTGGCTTGGCTACCAGAGTTGAGACCGATGCAGGGAGACCCGACTGCGGCTGCGTCCCGGGCAACTCTGCCTAAAGTCCAAGTGTTGTCCATGTCGATGACCAGATAGTTCTTTCTGGTCTTCTCGAGGTAGTTTATCCAGAGCCTTTGAAAAGGCGCGACCCTGAAGTTGGCGCCGGCCAGTGGCTCAACACTCTGCCTGGGCCTGCCCACTAATTCTATCGTGAAGTTGGGGTGTCGTTCCTGTATCTTTCTCGCGATCAGCATAGAGGCCACGTGGTCTGTTCTCTGACTGTGCCCCGAGATGAAGATCACCTTTTCTTTTTCTTCCAGCGAGGTGAAGTAAGACTTTGCAAATTCGAAGGGGTAGAACTGCGGAAAATTCACTATTGGCGTTTTCGTGTAGAGCCCCAAGTACTCCGAAATGGCTTCGTGATAGTAATTCGCGAAAAGGTCGCAGTTGTCGATGAAGATCTTGAAGTGCTTAAAGTTCTCCGGGACTTTGAGGGCCTCGCGCATGAAATTCAAGGTCACCCCGAAGGCGCCGATGATTATGGGCCTCTTTTGGAGTCTTTTTGCGGCCGTGACGAACTTGGCCATGGCCCGGATAGAATAGTCGTGGACGACCACCAAGACGACGTCGAAGTTAGACAAGTAATCGAGGTTGTTAAAGTTCTCGAAGGCGTTGTTGAACAATCTCGAGATTATTGAATAACCCGCATAGTTAAAGCGCGACATGCGTGGCGCCATCTGGCTGTGGTAGAACTTCCTCATCGGCTTTCTGAACTTAAACCACAGCAGCGGGATGTGTTCTCCCTTCAGAGCGCTGGTCCAGCAACCGAACGATGCGTTGTCGATCTTGCTGGGGTCGCAAAGGTAGTTAGGCTGCTCCTTGCCGCCGTCCCAGATTTTTCCTGATTTGGTGTAGAGCTCAACGCACGCGAACTTCATTTGACCTGGCCATCCCGGATTTCTTCATTCTCATTAAGGCCCCAAAGGGTAATAATCTATTTTTATCCGCGTGGGCCGATATTCAGTTAGGTGATCCTATGGAGATTCTAGTTGCCGAACCGGAGACCTACAATGAGAAGTGCATCAATGCTTTTTCCAGGGTCGGGACTGTAACGGCCAAGAAGATGAGTTGTAAGGAGCTCCTGTCAAACATCGAGAAATTCGATATTCTGGTCATTCGCTTGGAGACCCGTGTCGACAAGGAGCTGATAGACCGAGCAAAAAAACTGAAAATAATCGGCGTCGCGGCCACGGGGCTCGACCACGTTGACGTGGATCACGTTTCTGAAAAGGGAATAAAAGTGGTGAGCCTCAAAGGGGAGAGAAAATTCCTGGAGGGCGTCAACGCCACCGTGGAGCACACCTTCGCCCTGATCATGAGCTTGGCCAGGAACGTCCCCTGGGCCTTCGAGGAGATTAAGCGCGAGCGCTGGACGCGGAGCCCGTTCTTCGGCTGGGAGCTCAACGGCAAGACCATGGGCATCCTGGGACTGGGCCGCATAGGGTCCAAAGTCGCCAAGATAGCGAAAGGCTTCGGCATGGAGGTCATGGCCTGCGACCCTTACGTGAGCAAGGCAGCCATGAGGAAAGCTGGGGCCAAGAAGATCGATGTGGAGGCTCTTCTTGCCAAGTCCAACATCATAGTCGTTTGCACCGCGCTGAACCGCGAAACGGTGGATTTGGTCGGACAGAAGGAATTCGCGCAGATGCGTCTCAAGCCAATCCTGATAAATGCCTCTCGCGGAAAGATAGTCAACGAGGAAGCCCTTCATGAGGCTTTGGAAAAAGGTCTTATTTCCGGGGCCGCCGTCGACGTTCTCTCCAGTGAGACTGAGACGGACAACCCGCTGAAAAATAATCTCCTGGTGAAGTACGCCAAAGGCCACGACAACCTCATCATCACACCGCACCTCGGCGGGGCGACTTTTGAGTCAATGGAGAAGACGGGAATCTTCATAGCGGAGAAAATTGAGGCGCTGGCTAAAAAGTTGGGTTGATTTCCAACTCAAGGTTTGCAGCCGCGCTTTTCCAATTTGATGTGGTTCCACTTCATCTTCCGCATCACGGCCTCGGCGAGCAGAAAGTCCATCTGGCTGTCGATGTTCACCGAGCGCTCCTCGGGCATTTGGTAAGGGCGGCAGTCATTCCCCTTGAAGGAGTTTTTCTCGACTAGAATATCGCGCTTCACAGCGTAGATCGCGCCGTTCCTGATGTAAATGGGTGGCAATAGTTCTTTGGGCATGTTCTCCACACCCTCCTTGGTGTAGTCGACCAGTTTGTCGTTGACTATGCGCTTCATGCGCATGGGATGAATCGGGCCGACGCCGACCACCGAAATTACTGAGTCGGCCTTGGTCTCGACCAACTTCGCCAGCGCACAGTCGATGTCCTCCGTCGTCCGTAGCGGGGTCGTGGGTTGAAGCATCACCGCGTAGTCGTATTTTCTTCCCTCTTGCTTTTCGGCCTCGAGGACGGCGTGCTTCATGACGTCGAGCGCGAGGACCAAGTCGGTGGCCAGTTTCTTTGGCCTGACGAAAGGTACGTCCGCGCCATAACGTCTCGCCACCCTGATTATCTCGTCGTTGTCCGAGGAGACGATGACGCGGCTGAGCATCTTGCTCTTGAGTGCCGGTACTATTGTATAGGCTATCAGCGGCCTGCCCAGCAGAGATTTGACGTTTTTTCTGGGGATGGTTTTGGATCCGCCGCGAGCAGGGATTACACCCAGTATCCGGTGCTTTTTCATCCTATCACTAAAAGACTTTCTTTTCCTCCCAATTAAACACGACCACGCCTTTGACCCTACTCGCGAACCTGCCGCGGTAGTAGTCGCGGTTCAGTACCTCTTCTGGACTGAGCCCCGGGTATTTCTTTCCCTTCATGGCTTCGAGCTCCGGGATTTTTCTGGCGTGTTCCTCGAGTTCTCTCTTGTCCATTCTCGCGTAGGTGACCAGCTCCTTGAGCTGGGTCGGATTGATTGACACCGGGCCGTCTTTCGTCAGTGACTTTTCCAGGATTGTGAAATGCCTTTCGATGAAGTCCGCGCCGTGGTACAGGGCTGCTATCGAAGCCTTCAATCCATCCCGTTCGACTAGTGAGTGGTCGCTGAATCCGACGCTCTTAGTGAACTTCCTCAGGTAACCCATCCTGGTCAGATTCATCCTGTCCAGAGGCGTCGGGTAGACGGTGACGCAGTGAAGGAAGGTGAAGTTGCGTCCTTTCAGGATTTTAGCTGTCTTTTCGAGCTCGTCGTCATAAGTCGCTCCGGTGGAAACGAAGAGGTGGTCGAAGCGCTCCGCCAGCTCTCTGATCATCGGGTAACTGGCACAGTCGTAGCTGGGGACCTTTATCTCGCGCCACGGCAGACCCGCCAGGAAGGGTATCCTGGAGCGGGAGAAGACGGTGGTCAGCGGCGCTATCCCCGCCGACTTGCACTCGTCGATGAACATGGCGTGGGCCTCGTCGCTGAGGTCCATGGGCTTCAGCCGCTGGTACTCGTCCTTGTAGGGACGCTTTATCGCGTACGGCTTGCCATCGATGACCCTGCCCTCTTCGAACCTCTCTCGGTAGACCAAGTCGTCGGCGCGCATGGACTGTATCTTGGCGTAGTCCGCCCCGGTCTCGGCGGCGGCGCGCACCATCTCCTTCAGCGTGTCGAGATTCCCGCGGTGATTCTGGCAAAATTCAGCTATAATTTTTGCCATTTGAGTCCACAGATTTTAAAATCAGTTAATCAGATAAATAGGAGTATGATAGGAGTTCAGACGACATTCTACGGCTTCAAAGGCGACATCATCGGAAAGACAAAAAAATTAATTGGTGTTTTTGAGTCCCTTGGAATGGTTCCTTTCGTACAAATCGGCCCTTCCGAAACGAAAAACGATTTCGAAACCACGGCGTCAAAGCTGAACTCCCTGAAGGACAAGCACGGCGTCGAGTACAGCGTGCACCAGTCAATCTGGCTGCCGTCGCCCGAATTTTTCATCAACCTCGGTAGCTCCGACGCCGCGGTGAAAAAAGGATCCATCGAGTCCTTGAAAAAATCCATCGATTTGGCTAGGAGTATCGGGGCCAAGAACGTCAGTTTCCACGCGGGTTACGCAGCGAACAAAGCAACTCAAGAAATCGAGTTCAAGCCGCTCGACATCTCTGACAGTATTCCTTACGAGAAGGCCTATTCAAACGTGACAGCAGGCCTGAAGCAGCTGCTGAAATACGCAAAGGATGTCAGGCTGAACGTTGAGAACCTGAACTACAGGCCCGAGCGGCGATATTTGTTTTCGACGCCTAAGGATTTTGAGTACCTCCCCAAGAGCGCGTGCGTTCTTTTCGATTCGGCCCATGCTTACTTCAGCGCGGTTGCGGCGAAGGATACCACTTATGTCAAGAAGCTGGTAAGAGTTGTTGGAGGAAAAATTTCAGAAATCCACGCGAGCGACAACGACGGTTCTGAGGACCAGCACAAGCTACCGAGCTACGGCAAGGTGCCCTTTCCAGAGGTGTTCAGACTGATAGCGAAGGCGCAAAATCTGCCGCCGGTGATTGTGGAGGCTAATCAAGCGAAGAATAAGTATACAGAGGAAGACCTGAGGAAGAGCATCAAGTATCTCGTAAAGCTAATCGGGACTATCTAGCCCACACCGAAGGTCTCGTAGACCACGCCTTTAATTGGCGCCAACATCTCCTTCGAGAATAGGTGCCAGCTGTCGAAGAACAGCCCCGGCTTTTTCATGCGGCCGAGCATCAATCGTATGCCGATGGTCGCGTAGGACTCGTGGTTGTTCATCACGATAGCGCAGTCGGCGCCTTCGAAGCCGCGCTTGAGGTCGCACGGGACGACGCCGAGCTTCTTGATTTCGCTCTCCAGGACCACTGGGTCATGGCCGTATATCCTCTTGAAACCGGCTTTCTTCAGAGAGCTCAGCAGGTCCAACGTCGGTGAGTAGCGCATGTCCTTGGTCTCGGGCTTGCCCTTGAAGGCGAAGCCGATGAGTAATATCTTTGCCGTTGAGACGTTTTTCTTGTTCGATTTGCAAAAGCCAAGAATTTTCTCAGCCACCAAAGCGGGTATGTACTCGTTGATTTTTCTTGCGTCCTCGATCAGTTTGGGCTCGTATCCGACCTTCTTCGCCGCATCTATGAGGATGTACGGGTCCTTGGTCAGGCAGGCTCCACCTACCCCTGGGCTCGGAGTGGGGACGCTGCTCCGTTGGTATCCCTCGTTGGCGGCTTCTATCAGTTTGGTGGCGTCCAGGCCCATTTTGTCGCAGATCACGGCGAGCTCGTTTGCGTAGGCGAAGGTCAGGTCGCGGTAGCTGTTGTTGATGAGCTTGACCATCTCAGCGGCCTCGAGCGACTCCACGGTGACGATTGTTGGGGCTAGCTCGCGGAACAGCTTGGTCGCGAGTTCGACGCTGGTTTTGTCCAGGCCGCCGACGACTTGAGGCAGCTTCCTCAGCTCCTCGAGCGCCCTGCCCTCGATGGTTCTCTCTGGGGCGAAGGCCAAGTAAAAGTCCTTGCCTCCTTTCAGCCCGGATACTTTCTCAAGGAGTGGCAACACAAAGTTTCTGCAGCTGCCCACGGGAACCGTGGATCTGAGGACGACCAAATCGTCCTTTTTCAGAACCCGGCCGACTGATATAGATGCTTTTTCCAAGGCGACGAGCACGGGTTCTTTGTTCTCGTCAACAGGAGTCTCGACGCAGATGATATAGACGTCGCTCTCGCTCTTTTGCAAGTCGGGCTTTAGTAGGAAGGTCTTGTTGAGGTGGTATTTCATGAGCGGTTCGAGGCCGAATTCGTGGACATGAGGCTCACCGTGCCTGATGCTTTCTAGTATCTGTTTGTTGTGGTCAACGCCGATTATTCTGAAACCGACGTCGGACAGTGAAGCAGCTAAGGTCAGCCCCACGTAGCCCAAGCCGATGATGCAGACTTCCCTGGTCTTGATCTCACTCTTTCTCCATATCTCGAAAAACGAGACGATGTCGGCTACCCGCCCCTGCTCATCGACGACCACGACCTTGTCGACCTTTTTCGAGCCGCGCAGCCGCGGGTTCGCGCTGACTTTTTTGAGGACTAGGTCGAGCATCTCCCCGCTCGAGAGACCCTTGGTAACGGTCACCGGGTCCTTGACCATGATGTTGCCGACCGGCGAGTCCAGGTTGACGCCCCTCAAGGTGGCCCGCCTGATGTCGCCGTCGGTGACGATGCCGAGCAACTTGTTTGTTTTGTCGACGACTAGGGCGATGCCTCCAGGTGCACCCTTGTGGGGAGCTTGGTCTATAACCTCCATTGTCTTTCTTATCGTGGCATTCTTGGTGACCATAAGATGTTTGACGATTTCGGCCATTTCACCCACCGCTTTCATTTAAGAAGTTCAGGATATATTTCGCTATCCTCTCACCGGCCTTCCCATCGAACTTGTAGCTCATCTCTTTCACTATTCTCTTGCGTCCTTCTCTGTCAAGGGCGGGATTATTTAGGTAGCCGTTTATTTGTTTTATCAGTTCTTCCTCGCTTCTCGCAATTTTCGCTCCTTTGGTGCTCACTATCCTCTTGTAGTGTGTGTAGTCGTAGTATCTTAGGGCCGAATCCCAGTAGGGCTTCTTTTCGTGGCCGTCAAAGGCGATGTTGATTACCGGCGTGTCGAAGGCTGAAGCGTCGATGGTGACCGTTGAGCACACGTTAATGACTACGTCGCTGTGTGACAGCAGGCCGGCATAGTGGGTCATGTCCTCCCAGTCTGGGTTCCAGACAAAGTTTTTTGTCGAAACAGATTTTCCGGGTTCTTCGAAAGTTACCAAACCTTCGTATTTTTTCAACTTTTCGTAGCGACTGAAGTTGTCGCCTGGATGAAATCTGACATGGACGTGTGCAGGATATTTTATCTTCCTCGATTTTATCGCCTCACAAATTACTTCGATAATTTCAGGTTCATGGGGTGACAGTGTAGGTGGAGAAGTCGTGTAAGTTATCAGTTTTTGTTTTGGCGTGGCACCAACTGTTTTTAGGAACTTTTCCCTTGGCAGAATTTTTTTCTTAAGTTTCACATAGTAGTCGAACTGTGGTATGCCGGAAACGAAGATCTCCTCAGGTTTGTAGCCGTAGTACTCGATGAGCTGTTCCTTGAGGAAGTCGTTCCACACGATTACCCTGTCGAACTTGGTCGGGAGCATACCCTTAGTCAGATGATCCCAGCTGGCCACCATCGCGATTACTGGGACCTTGTAGTACTTGGCCGCTTTCACCAAACCCCAGTCATAAGTGCACAGGAAATCCGTCGAGAAAACTAGCGAGGGCTTGTTCTCGCCGAAGACATTCCAGTACTTCTTGTTCTTGTAGCTGAAGACAGACCTGTCAAACATCTCCATGGCCTTGAGGAGGTTCCGATTCTTACCGAGGATCTTCCCTATCGTCGCGAAGAGGAGGTACTTTGGATAGTTTTTCTTCTTCTGGACCATTTCCTTTATCCTGATGGTGTCAACATGATTGATGTTGAAGAAAAGAATGTCCTCCAACTTTCTCAGGAGCCACTCCATGCCGTTTAATTTGTGCGGCCAATTCACTACTTCCACGTTCTTGTCGTTAAACTCGGTGGCGAATTCCTTGCTCTTATAAAATGAGGTTAGTGGCAAGATGACCGGGGCTACTCTGACGTTTTTGTCAGCCTTCAGAAACTTCAGGACTTCGGTTCTTAAGATATTTCTAACCAACAACCCATGAGATATTGTTATCGCTATGGTCTTCATTCGAACACCGGACGCCACATTCAGGTTTTTTGCGTGTTTCTTCTTAAATTAGCTAGATTAGAACAAGGCCACCCATGTTGAAAGTCTAGCATCCAAAAATTCAGTGTTTTTGCCAAACGCTTGACGTTTAAACATAGTGATTGATGATAATTTTGGATGTGAGGAAAAGATGCCCAGAACTCTCTTCCTTTACTATGACCCGCACTACCTGCATGCCGCTTTTGCCCAGTCCATAGGGGCGGATTTCCTTTCTTCTGATTTTGTTACCAACTGGACGAAGAGCAAGCGGATACAGATCCACAAGAAAATACTCGGGGTTTTGGCGCCGTCTTTCTTGCTGCCAAAAGACTACGACATCTACCTCTGTGAAGGCTCGTTCATCCTCCCGGTCATCGCCAAGCGGCTCCGACTGCAGTCGCAGCGGGGCAAAATAGTGAATTTCATCGCTGATCCTCTCGTCTACTATCTTCACACTGGCGTGATTACAGGGGCGAAGAAAAGGGTGCTCCTGAACTTGTTGCGGAGCGTCGATGGCTTCGTCTGCGTCAGCGAAATGGAGAAAAAGCTGCTGCATGAGTTCGTCGACAAGCCTGCCATCGTGGTAGACCCGTTCGTGCCCGACAAGCTGTACAATGAGTACGTCAGGATTTCCCCAAACCTGTCTTCAAAAGAAATAGTTTTCGTGGCCAGAGGCCCAGATTGGCTCTACAAGGGGGTAGACCTTCTCGTTGAGGGCTTCAGCTTGGCCAAAAAAGAAATCGGCGACCTTAAACTCAACGTGGTCGGGAAATGGGAGCCGAAGAAGAACTGGCTGGTCGATGGGGTGGAATTCGTTGGCCAGCAAAAGAGCCTCGTGCCTTGGTTCAAAAGATCCTCGCTCTACGTTCACATCGGCCGCGGCGAGGCCTTTGGCATAAGCGTCCTTGAGGCGATGTTAAGCGGCCTGCCAGCGGTCGTCTCCAACTGGACTGGCGCGAAAACGGTCGTCGGAAAGCTCGGCAAGAATTTCTTGTCTGACATCAGAGCCGAGGATGTGGCCGAGAAAATAGCCAAGTACTACGACTTGAGCCTGGCCAAGAGAAAGGCGCTGTCAAAGAAATCCCGCAGCTTGGCCTTAGAATACAGGCGCGAGGATAAGGTCGAACTGTTCAAGGAACGATTCAAGAATCTGGTCGCAGAGATGGGATGATGACCGACAAGATTAAGATGGCAATGGTGAGCACAGGCGTCCGTCGGGACACACTTGCGCCCATCAGACACTTTACCAAGTTCGAGATAGTCCACTTCTACGACAGCACTCCATACTTCGACCTTTATCCAGAAGAACTCTCCGGCCTGGTGAGGTACAAAAATTTCTTTGACCTTTGCCAGAAGTTGAAGGAGAACCACCCTGAAGTAATCCAAGGTTCGGAGCCCTACGGCTTTCCACGGACGTTGCAGGCCTGCGTTGCAAGCTATCTCATGTCAAGAACGCTAAATGCGCCGTTGTTCTTCCCCATGCTCGAAAACAGCCCGCCGGAGTCCAGGTTTGGTTTCCTAAGTCCCGCCCTGAAAAGATACCTAAAAATCTACGCCAGCCAGTGCTTCACGATCCTGTGCCTGAACAACGGAGTCATAAAAAGTCTGCGGGAAATCGGGGTAAGCGACGACAAGCTGATCAGGTGCAACTGGGGGACTTGGGGGGTGGAGACTGACGAGTTCACTCCTGGCAGAGATAAGAACGATCCTGACTTCGGACGGGCGATACTCTTCGTCGGCAGACTAGACGAAGCAAAGGGAGTGCCCTATTTGCTTCAGGCATTCAAGGAAGTGAAGAAATCGGCCACCGACGTTAAGCTCGTGATGATTGGAAACGGTCCGCTACACGATGAGATAAAGGCCTTTTCCAGGGCGAACAGTTTTGAAAAGGACATTATCCTTCTGGGCACTGTTAAGAACAGAGACCTGCCGAAGTACTTCCGCGCCGCTTTAATCACCGTCGCGCCTTCGGTCACTATGTCGAAGTGGCAGGAACAGATAGGGATGGTCAACATCCAGAGTATGTCATGTGCGACTCCGGTAGTATCGACTTTCTCTGGGGCGATACCAGAGTACGTGAAACACGACGAGACTGGCCTGCTTGTTCGAGAAAGGGACTCCACGAGTCTGGCCGAAGCGATGGCGAAATTGCTCAAAGACGAAGACCTGAGGAAACGCTTTGGAGCCAACGCTCGAAAACACGCCGTTGAAAACCTAGACGCAAAAAAGAACATCGTCGCGAACGAAAAGCTGCTTTTGGACCTGCTCAACAAAAAGCCGGTGTCGGAAACGAGCATCACTTAATTAGAATCAGGGGGACTCCATATTGGTGCCCAGATGAAAACGGCCGTGGTCTACGATTGGCTCTTCACCAAGGGAGGGATGGACAGGTCCACAGCCATCCTGGCTAGAGGCTTCGGCGCCGATATTTGGACGACGCGCTACAGCCCCGAGGATACTTATCCCGAGCTCAAGGAAATGAAAATATTCGCTCATCCACCCGCCTTGCACCTCAAGGGACTGATGCAGGTAGAGGCGGTTCTAAAGTTCAGGAACATGGACCTCTCAGATTATGACCTAATCATAACCTCTGGAGACTGGGCGAAGCACGTGGGCATGAAAGATGGCAACCACCCGCAGCTCCACTTTGAGAACACCGTCGTCAGGCCTCTTTACGACCTCCACGACTTTATCCACGAAAGGTATCCTTTCCTCCAGAGGCAGGCTTTCGAGACCTGGTCTTGGTTCATGCGCAAGCTTGACCAGCAGGCTGTTGAGAGGATAGACCAGCTCGCCTGCAATTCCAAGATAGTGAGGGAGAGGATCAAGAGATACTATGGCAGGGATGCCGAGATCGTCGGTGTCCCCATCAACGTGAAGAGATTCAAACAGAGAAAATCTGAGAACTTTTTCCTGTCGGTTCAAAGAATTGCACCTCCGAAAAGGGTCGAGATTCAACTCGAGGCCTTTCGGGAACTACCCGACGAGAGACTCGTTATCATTGGTGCCTATGACGACAAGGCCTACACAGAGAGGCTGAAGAGCACGGCCCCGAAGAATGTGGAATTCCTCGGGCCGATGTCCGACGAAAAGATGGTCGACCTCTACTCTCGCTGCAAGGCCGTCATACAGACCAGCGTCGACGAGGACTTCGGCCAGGTTCCGATAGAGGCGATGGCTTCGGGTAAGCCGGCTATAGCTGTGAACGAGGGCGGCTTCAAGGAGACGATTACCCATGGCAAGACGGGCTTGCTCTTCGACCAACCCTACGCGAAGAAATTGGCGGCAGCGATAAAAAAATTCGGGCGATACACGTTCGACTCCAAGCTCTGCATGAAGAAAGCCGCGATGTTTTCTGAAGAACGATGGATTGAAAACCTGAAGAACGTCGCTGACAAGCTGCTGAAATAGCTCCAACGAAGCTATTTTTTCAAAAATATCAGCGGGGCGTAAGTTCTCCCGATGAGCTCCAGAAATCTTCTGGACTGAGCCAACATCCATCTTCCAAGTGCGCCCGCTTTCAACAGCTTTTTGCTTGAACCGAGAACTGGAGGGAAGTAATAGGCAGCTTTCCTGGCATAATCAAAGCCCAAGTTCTCGAATTCTTTTATCCAGAATTTTCGTGGGTGCACGTTGATGTGGCTGGGCTCTTCTGGGCTCAGGTCCCAAGGCGTGGTGACGAAGACAACGCCGCCCTTCTTCAGCACCCTATTGGCTTCGGCTATCACGTGCCTGTGGTCTTGCAGATGCTCCAGAAGCTCAAGCATGGTAATCATGTCGAAGCTCTCGTCTTTGAAGGGCAGCCTTTCCTTGTCCACCGCCGCTCTCTTCAGATAGTTCTTGACTTCCTTCGGTGCGTGAGAGAGTGCATATTCGCTGTAGTCGACCCCGTACGCGTCCACTCCTAGATCCCTGAGAGCCTTGACCAGCACGCCGATGCTGCAGCCGACGTCCAAGACAGATTTAGGATTGAAGCGCTGCTTGAAGTGTTCCGCCAGCTCGCTGAAGGTCGCGTACTGTTTCTCGACTGTGTAGCCTTTCTTTTCGTAATATTCTTCGTCGTAAAAGCTTGCGTCGATTTTTTTCTTATCAGACATCTTGACCCCAGCGCTTTTGACTTTATGCTCGAAGACGGGATTTTAATGATTTTTCGACAGCTTTGGCGACCTCGTCCCAGGAGTACTTCTCCTTCACCAGCTTGTAGCCCTTTTCGGCGAACTCTTCACGGAGCCCTTCTTCCTTGAGGAGCTGCTCCAGCTTCGCCCGCAGATCTTCCACATCCCTGGGCCTGAAGAGGATGCCCGCCCTGCCGTCGTCGGCGACTTCCCTCAGCGCCGGGATGTCGGAGGACAGTGTCGGGACGCCGGCGGCCATGGCCTCGACCGGAGCTATTCCGAACCCCTCCACTGTCGACGCCAACACGGCGACGTGCGACGACTTTAAGAGCTCCACTTTCTCCCTGTCGCTGATGAAACCGGTGAAGGTCGTCCTATCGACTATGCCTAACTTGACCGCCAGCTCCTCCAGGTTTTTCCTCTCGGGGCCAACACCGACGATGTAGAGTTCCACGTCGACCTTAAGTTTGGAGAAGGCCGTCATGAGCTCGTCGACGTGCTTGTACTCGATCAGCCTGCCCACGTAGATGATTCGGAGCCGCTTTGACTTCTCCGCCTTGACCCCGTCGAAGAACTCCAGGTCGACGCCGTTCGGGATGACGTCTATGGTCTCCCTCGGAATCCCGCCGGAGACAAGTTTCTCCTTGGAGGAGTTTGAGACAGTGATGACTCCGGTGTAAGGCATGTTGAGCGTGATGTTCTCGAATATCGACATCAGCGAGCCCTTGAAGCCGTACTGCTGGATCCACTCGCGGTTGAAGAAGACATCGTGTATCGTCACCACTATCGGGGTGCCCAGCAGCTTGGAGCTGAGCCACGACGATGGCACTGGGAAGAAGTGCTGTGGCGCGTAGACGTCGAACTCCCCGAGCTGCAACGTCTTGAAGATACTTCCCGTCATGAAGAGCAGCCCGTTCATGAACGGCTCCAGGGTCAGCTTCTTTATTGGCACGTAGACCCTGTGGATGTGCATGTTCTCGCTGACCTCGTGGACGGGCAGGTTCTCCAGCCTTCGCGTCACGACGTGGACCTCGTGATTCTTGGCCAGCCGCCGCCCGACCTCGTACATCCGCCTCTCGCCGCCGCCCGGCAGAATCGGGTAGAAGTAGTCAGAGCCTATGAGTATGCGCATCTCATTCACCCCTCCTTAGCACGTCCGAGATGAAATACTTGGCCAGCCTCAGCACCAGCCTGGCGTCGTCGCGGGAGCGCATCTGTTTCAGGCGCTTCCTGAACTTTTTGAGCGAGAATTCGCCCTTGAGCCTGTGCTTGTAGAACTCGCGGTTGGCCCGCCTCAGCCAGACGGCGATCTCCTCCTTGCTCATCGTCTTGATGTCCATGGTTGGGCTGAGCACCTTGAAGCCGCTCCAGTCCTGCTCGCCGCTGATGTAGCCCGCGCTCGTGGCCAACTCGTAGAGCCTGGTCCCCGGGTAGGGGGTGGCGATGAAGAAGCTGGCGAAGTCCAGGTCGAGGTACTTGGCGAAGTCGATGGTTTTTCTCACTGTTTCCGGGGTCTCTCCGGGTAGCCCTATGATGAAGAAGCCGTTCGTCCAGATGCCGAGGTCGTTCGACCACTTGACCACTTCCCTGGCGTGCTCGCTCGAGATCTTCTTGCCGATGACGTTGTCCCTGAAGTAGGGGTCGCCGTGCTCCAGTCCAAAGCAGAGCCAGTAGCACCCCGAGTCCTTCATCTTCTTGAGCAGCCCTTTGTTCAGGGTGTTGATGTCGACGCCGTTCGGTGTGGTCCAGCTTAGGTTTATGCCGCGTTCCTTGATTCCGTCGCAGATGGCCTCCATCCGCTTCGGGTTCATCGTCAGGTTGTCGTCCTCGAAGTGGATTTCCTCGACCTTGTAATCCCTGACTAGCAGTTCAAGCTCGTCCAATACTTTCTCAGGGGACCTCGGCCGCCACTGGTGCCCCCAGATGGTGTGGATGGAGCAGAAGACGCAGTGCCGGGGGCAGCCTCGGCTGGTGATCATGCTGGTGAAGCGCGACCTCCTCTCGGCCGCGCCGTGTCCCGCGGCGGCCTTGAAGTACTCCTCCATAGGCAGCAGATGTCGGGCTGGCAGCGGCAGCGAGTCGATGTCGGCGATGAACGGCCGCGGCGGGTTGATAACGGACTTGCCATCCCTCTTGAAGGCCAGCCCCATAATATTGGGGTAGCTTTTCGGACTGCCTAGAGAGTTCGCCAGCTCCTGCATGGTGAGCTCGCCCTCGCCGGTGACCACGAAGTCGACGTTAGGGTCGTCCAAGGTCTTCTCAGGGACAACTGATGGGTGCGCCCCGCCGAAGACTGTGGCAATCTTCCCGTCGATGAACTTGACCATCTTGGCCACGGCGTGCGCGTTGTGCGCCTGGGAGGAAAAGAGGCAGCTGATGCCCACGACGTCGGGTCGCATATCCGCGACCGCGCCTTGGATCTTCTGGGCGGGCAGGCCGACCCTGACGAAATCGTGCCCACCGACGCTGACCGGCTCGCGGTTGCGCCAGCCCGAGCCAACAGAATCCAGAATCCTGACTTCGTGGCCGCTCTTCTCGAGGAAGGCCGCGATGTAGGCCAGCCCCAGTGGCGCGACCACCCTTGGCTTCTCGAACGGCAGGAAGGTTAGCGGCGGAGCAACAAGCAGTACTTTCATCGACATCGTCCCTCACTCGGGCAGCGTGGCAGGCGACAGACTCCCTGAAATCCCCGAAAAGCCATGAGTTCCAATTTCCCCACCGAACGAATTTAGACGGTCGGCTGAAAAGCTTTGCCATCTCGAAAAGCCGACGGTTCATCCGTACATGGCCCTGAGCCTGACCAGACCAAAGAAGATCCTGAAGCCGCTCATTATGGTGGTGCCGCGAGCCTTTGAGTATGCCGTGAAGAAGCACTTCACCGGGATTTCTTTTATCCTCAGGCCCTTGCGCCTGCCGTTTATGACGATTTCCGAGGAGACCTCGTAGCGGTTGCTCTTGATGTCGATGACTTCCAGAGCCCGGCGGTTGAGGGCCCTCATCCCAGACTGGGAGTCGACCAAGGGCCCACCCATCAGCCTGGTTATCAGGTTGAGGCCGAAGTTGCCGATGCGCTTGTGGACAGGGATGTTAAGGAACTTCCTCGCTCCGATCACGATGTCGGCTCCGCTGATAGAGTCGACTATCTCCTTTACGGCCTTGGGATCGTGTTGTCCGTCGGAGTCGAAGGTGACCGCGCAATCACCGCCGAGCCTCCGCGCCTCCTTCAGGCCGGTGCGAAGCGCCGCCCCGAGTCCCAGGTTGCGCGGGTGCCTGACGACCACCGCGCCCTTCTTTTCGGCTATCTCGGCGGTCCGGTCGTGCGACCCGTCATCGATAACTATCACGTCCTTCCAGCCCTCGGTCCGAAGGTCTTCTAGCACGTTGGCGATGGCGCGTTCTTCGTTGTGCGCCGGCATGACAATCCAGCACTTCATCTTTTTGCCCCCGTGCTTTCCCACAGCGACTTGACGCCCTTTTCAATTGAGACCTTTGGTCTGAAGCCCAATATTTTTTTTGCCTTGGAAATATCGGCTTGGCTGTGCTTGATGTCCCCGGGGCGGGCCGCTTCGTGCTTCGGCTTCGAGTCGGGCCTCCCGGAAAGTTTCACGAACATCTCGCAGAGTTTCTTTATGCTCGTCCTCTTCATGGTCCCCACATTTATGGCCTCGCCCTCGACGTTGGACCTCTCCAGAGCCAGGCGCGTCGCTTCGGCCACGTCTTCGACGTAGACAAAGTCCCGGGTCTGTAAGCCGTCGCCGTATATCACCGGCGGTTGACCGCTCCGCAACCTTTCCAAGAACTTTAGCATGACTCCAGCGTACTCCCCACCCGACTGCCTCGGGCCGTAAACGTTGAAGTACCTCAACGAGACTGCAGGGAAGCCGTTGGCCTCGTAAAAAGCCCGGCAACTGTTCTCGGCGTCGAGCTTAGACTGGGCGTAGGGAGAAAGCGGTTTGGGCGTGGTTTTTTCACCTATTGGGAGCTTTCTGGCGTCACCATAGATGGCACATGAGGAAGCGCAGACAAACCTCTCGACCCCCTTTTCCAAACTGGCTTTTAGCAACGACAGCGTCCCTCCGACATTGACCTCGTGTGCGAGGGCGGGCTTTTCAATCGAGAGCGGGACGCTGATCATGGCGGCAAGATGCGCCACCGCATCGACGTCCTGCAGGGCCTTTTTCAACGCCGAAGCGTTTCTAATGTCTCCTTTGATAACCTTGAGATTCTTTTTCTGCAGATGGGTCAAGTTCTCCTTTGTTCCGTTGGAGAAGTCGTCGAGGACCGTGACCGAATGCCCTTTGATTAAGAGCACGTCCACTAGGTGCGAGCCTATGAAGCCGGCGCCGCCCGTGACAAGCACTCTCATTTTACCCCACACTTATTTTTCGCTCACGTTAAAATAGCCAGAGTCACAATCAAACTTTGGGGAGGATGCATGAAGACTTGGTCCAAGGAGCTCTTGATTTCCACCAGAAAGCAGAGCGAGATTGTCGACGTCACCGACATGGTGCTCTCTGCCGTCCGTCAGTCGGGCATCATGAACGGGCTGCTCTTGGTTCAGCTGCCCCACGCGACCGCGGCCTTGGTGCTTAACGAGAGTGAGGGCGGCCTGAAGCAGGACATCCTCGACAAGATGGAGGACATCGTGCCCAGGCAAAAGGAGTATCAGCACAACCAAATAGACAGAAACGCCCAGGCCCATCTCAAGTCAGCCTTGTTCAGCTCACCACAGGTGCTCCCAATCGTGGACGGCAGGCTGGTCCGCGGCACATGGCAGAATTTCCTTGTCGTTGAGGGGGATGGCCCTCGCACTAGGAGGATTATAGTCTTCGCGATGGGTGAGTGAAATGTCCACGATGTATCTCGACATCGAAACCAACGCCAAGACGGCCAGCGACGGTATGGTCATAGCCATCGGGGCGATGATAGAAGGTGAGCCCGAGGTTCGCTTTGCTGATTCTTTTGACGAAGAACGAAAAGCTCTAACATGGTTCAAGGAGAAACTGCAGGGCTGCGACATCGTGGTCACTTGGTTCGGTACCGGATTCGATATCCCGTTCCTGTTGAGCCGGTCCATAATTCACGGCGTCGATTTAGCGGAGCTGGCCGAGCTGCCAATGCTTGACCTCTACGAGTGGTCGCGGGCTAAACTGCTCCTCACCAGCTACAGCCTCGAGTCGGTGGCGCGTTTCCTCGGCATCCACGGCGGCAAGGGCTTCAAGGAATTCCACGGCGCCGACATACTGTCGCTGTTCAAGCTCGTGGAACGCGGCGACGTCGAGTCGCGTAGGCTGATCGTCGAGCACTGCAAGGAGGACGTGGCGGTGCTCAAGCTGATTCACGACCGGCTGAAACCCCTCGTCGCGCACTCTGGATGGGGATTGACACGAAAGGCCTCGAGGGAAGGATAAGCTTTTGCACCCTCTGCAGGCTCCATGAATCCAGGAAAAAGGCGGTTCCTGGTGAGGGGCCTTATGATGCCAGCATAATGTTTATTGGCGAGGGCCCTGGCCGCAACGAAGACGAAAACGGGATCCCTTTTTGCGGTGCCGCCGGGAAATTTCTCGACGAGCTTCTACAGATTGCCGGCCTGGAGAGGAATAAAGTCTATATCACCAACGTGGTCAAGTGCCGCCCGCCTCAAAATCGCGTGCCTCTTGACGACGAAATTGAAATTTGCACCTCGAACTACCTAAAAAAACAGGTCAAAATGATAAGGCCAAAGTTGGTCGTGGTGCTGGGCCGTACTTCAGCAAGAGCTTTGCTGGGCAAGGACTTCGCCCTGGCGCTTGGTCACGGGAAGGAATTAAATATTAAATACGCCGGTCTGAAGCTCAGAATTTTTGTCACTTATCACCCGGCCGCCGCGCTTTACGGCGCCCAGAATAAAATAAAGCTACGCGAGGATTTCACAAAACTATCCGGAATATTGGGTCAGTCTAAAAATCAAGCACCTAAATAAATGGCAGAAATTCAAAATATTACTGATTATCGGATTTTCACTTAAGGTTTTTCAAGTCCATAAGATTGGCTTTTCTGGTCCTCACTATTTCCGCGGGCAGGTTCCAGATGGCTTTCGACTTTTCTATGACGGCGCGGTCGCTGCTGGCGGCGACGTCAAATTCCCTAAGCTTCATATCAACGCCGCCGACGGCGAACGAGTCTCCTTTTAAACCCGAGAGCCTCAGTCGCTCCCTGAAATCGGACGCGAGTTCCCCGCTGTGGCCGACCTGTTTGTCGAAAAGCACCAAGGTCTCCTTTGGCGCTGACTTGACCACTACTTTGACAATTGCTTTTATTGCCCGAGCAGTGTCCGGCCCAGAGCGGTATTTTCCGAAGATTGCCCGCAGGTCGCGTATATATCCGTCGTCACAGAGGATGACTTGTTTTCCGGTCAAGATGCTCTCTGTTGTTATCAAGATGTTGTATCCATCAACGCCCAGCCTTTTGCCCTTCACACCTGCAGCCTCAACAGCTTTTCTCTGGTGTGCGTTTATCTCGGCTTTGGAAAAGACGCAGCGCACCAAAAGGTGCCTTTCTTCCAGATGCATTCGGTAGTGATTGGAAACGAAATTGACCGCAGATTCTCGTGGGTATTCGTGGTTTAGCAAGTAGCGCAGATCTCGGACGGCTTTTTTCAGGCTTGATATCCTTATCATCTTTCTAGATAAATTGCCGGTCTTAGCGGCATGGACATGACAGCTCGATTTTGCGGGTCGTAGCGCGCTTGGTCGTCAGCTTTGAACACCTGAATCTCGTTCACGCCGGACTCGCTTCGGATAAAGTCCGCCGCTTCTTTCAGGATTTGTAGCTCGTCGATGGTGTTATTGGCAATGGTCTCCAGTTCCTGTTCTGGCATCTTCCTGATTTCCTGCACGGCCCGCTGAAGATATTTCACCAGTTCGGCTTTCTGTATCCTTAGCCCCAGGTCTTTCTCCACATTCTTGAGCAGTTCTCCGATGTTCACTAAACCTGCTTTCGAGTGCTCCATCGCGATCCTATATGCTTGCCACTTCCAATCCTGGGCCGCGTAGAGGCAGACCTTTTTCGGGACGCCGGACTTCATCATCTTGACTATTTTCCCCACGTCCTCAAGGATCCTGATGATATAGCTCTCTGCGAACTCCGCCTCCTTATCCACTTGTTCCTTTTCAGTGGCTGGCCAGGCTGCGGTCGAGACGAACCCTTCTTTGCCCGTCTTTTTCCAGAGTTCCTCGCAGATGTGCGGCACCAGCGGCGCTAGGATTCTGAGCCACGAGTCGAGCACGCGTTTGAGGATGTGGGCGCGCACATCAGGCCGGGTTTCCCGCCTCATGTACCAGCGGACGTCTTGCATCATCATGAAGAAGGCGTGTTGTGCTGCTTTCCTAGTCTCGAATCCATCGAGCGCTTCAGTCGCCCCCATGACATGTTCTTGGAGCCGGCTCAGCATCCATCTTGCCGGCTGATCGAAGCTAACCGTCTTTTCGTCGGGCAGCGAGATTATCTCCTCGGCGAGCGCGGAGAACTTTTCCAGGTTCTTCTGCATGGCAAAGGCGTCATTGGCCCGCCAGTCAAAGTCCTGCCATGGTTCGACAGTCGACATCAGGTACATCCTCACCGTGTCGGCTCCGTATTTGGCCACCGCCTCGTTTATCGCCACGATGTTCCCCTTGGAGGAAGACATCTTCTGGCCCTCCAGGACGGCTATTCCGAAGTTAACTATCCCCTTCGGGCAGAGGTTCGGGAAAAGCAGGGCATGGTGGAAGATGTGGAAGGTGAGGTGGTTTGGTATCAGCTCGTTGGCCGACATTCTGTAGTCGAGCGGGTACCAGTAGCTGAACTGCTTGCGCATCTGCTCCAGCTTCTCCGCTTCTATTTTGGTGTCCCTAGAGATGATTGCGGAGTCCCCTTTCCCATAGAAGACGAAGTCGAACACCTCGTCGGTCAGGAGATTCGGGTCAATCGTCTTGATGATATGTGAGATGGTATAGTAAGCCATGTAAATCGTCGAATCACTCAGCGACTCGATTATCCAGTTCGGAGCCCATGGTGCTGGTGTCCCCATCCCGATGATGCGCGTGCAGGGCCATTCGTGGAGCCAGTCTATCGTGTGTTTGAACTGCTCGCGCGCCTCTGGCGGTATCAGGTGCATGTGTGTCAAGCAGTTTCTGGCTTTGTCCTTCCATTTCTCGTCAGCGTAGTTGAGGAACCACTGGTCCTCCACCACCTTCACCACCACCGCGTTGCCGCACCTGCAGGTGACGGGCCTGGCGGAGAACTCGTACATGGTGCTGCCCTCATTATTGGCGATCATCTCGTCGCGCACGGCCGTTTTCGCCTGGGAGACTTGCATTCCCGCGTACTTTGGCACCCAGGGCCTCATTTTCCCCTTGGCGAACTCATTACGATAGACCTCGGCCGTGGCTTCTTCCAGCTTCGGGTCGTTCTGGTGCTTTATTTTCATCCGGTTCACGATATCGATAGCTGGCGACTCGTCGAAGCCGCTCACTTCAATTAATGAGATGGGCTTTAGTTCAGCTGCCACTTGTGGGCTGATCCCATATTGCGTTAGGGAATCCGGTTTTTGTTGCAGTTCGAGGAGAGCGATGTAATCATAAGGAGCGTGCGACGGGACAGAGCCGACTACACCGGTTGCGTTTTTCGGGTCGACGAAACTGGCTGGCAGCATCGGCACGAGCTTGTGCGTCAACGGCACCTCGACCTTCTTGGTGAAGTCTATTTTAATCGGCTTGACCTCCCCCACCTCGAAAGCCTGCTTGCGCAGCTTTTCGACGGCTTCCTCGCTCACTATCCATTTCTCCCCTCCTACCACAGCACTCACGTAGTTCACTTTGGGGTTCATCCAAAGGTTTGTGACTCCATATACTGTTTCCGGACGCAGGGTAGCCGCCGGGAGCACATAGTCCCCGTACTTGTACTTCAGGAGGGTGAACTCGACTATTTCCACGCCCTCGCCCTCGAGCAGATCGTGGTCAGTGACCGGGTTGCCGTCGTTGGGGCACCACTTGACCGGGTGCTTGCCTTTGACTATAAGTCCCATGTCCCAGATCTTGTGGTACTGCCAGGTGACGAACTTGCTGTATGTAGGGTCGATGGTGGTCAGCTCGCGACGCCAGTCGACAGTGAACCCAAGCCACTCCATCCCCTTCCGGTAACTGAGGTCGCTTCTGCGCGCGAAATAGTCGGCGAAGTGGCGCGGGTTCTCGAATTCCTTAAGTGCTTCAGGCGGGATCCCGTATCTCTCGGTCAGCACCTTGATGAAGCCCGGCTCTCGCCTGGTGACTCGTTTGGACGCCCCGACTATCGGAGTGCCGGTGAAATGATAGCCCATGGGGAAGAGCACGTTGTAGCCGCGCATGCGTTTGTAGCGGGCGATGACGTCAGGCACGGTGTAGGTGCGACCGTGGCCGATGTGCATCGGCCCGGAAACATATGGATAAGCTACGGTGAGGTAGAACTTCGGCTTTCCGTCCGGCTCTGAGTTGAAGATTTTGGCGTCGCGCCAAGCTGTTTGCCACTTCGCGTCTATTTCCCCCCAGTTGACCACGTTATCGCCACCTTACACCTAACCAACCAACGATAAAAAAGTGAAGCAAAGGGCCCTTTTAGCACTTATTTTTTTCTTGACCTATTTGTCTCTCGCAGATCTCTTTTGCCCGCTTGAGCGCTGCGATCACGAAGTCGGCCTTTGGCCCGCCGCCTTGTCCCATGTCGGGCTTGCCGCCGCCACCCCCACCGATTATTCGTGCGGCCTCTGCGGCCATCTCTCCGCAGTTGACGCCGGCTTTGACGGCTTCCTCGCCCGCCATCACGATCACTCTGGCCATGTCACCGCCTGAGCCCAGGGCCACGACGAGCCCCTTGTCTTCGGCGATGAGGCCGCTCCCAATCTTTATCAGCTCATTGATGTTCGCGGCTTCGACCTCGTCTGACACTAGCCTCACCTTACCCAGCTGCTTCGCCTTCGACTTTATCCCGGAAAACTTGAGTTCCGCGATTCGGCGGCTCAGCCTGTCCACTTCTTTTTGTGCTGTTTTTAGGTCGTTGAACAGCTGTTGTGTGGCCGCGATCACTTTTTCGGGAGTGGTCTTCATCACCTCAGCCGCACCCGCGAGCTGCTTTTCGAGCGACTGCACGAACTTTAATGCTGATTCTCCGACGGCGAACTCTATGCGTTCGATTCCGTCCTGAATTCTTTCCGTCTTTATGATTTTGATGAATCCCACCTCTCCGGTGCGCCGGTAGTGGGTGCCCGCACAGGCTTGTGTATTCCAGCCATCGATGTCCACGACCCTGACCAGCTTCCCCGGCACGACCCCACCCTGATAGAGGTCGAAACCGTGCTTCAGCTCGGCCTCGTTGCGGTTCATCCATTCAGTTCTTACTTCCCTGTCCTGTATCACGACTTCGTTGGCTCGACGTTCGATTTCCCGAAGGTCCTTGGTCTCGACACGTTTGTGGTGTGAGATGTCCAGTCGAGACCTTTCGGCACCCTTCTGCGCTCCTTGCTGCCAGACGTGCGTACCGAGCACCTTCCTGGCGGCTCCGAGCAGTATGTGGGTTCCAGTGTGGTGGGCCATCAGCGCGCTTCGCCTCTTCCAGTCAACCTTTCCGACGACTTTTTGCCCAGGTTTGAGGCCGTTTGCCTTGAGTTGGTGTAGAATCAAATCCCCGCTTTTTGTCGTGTTCAGGACCTCGACTCTCATCCCTCTCGACTCCAGGGAGCCGATGTCGCCCGGCTGGCCCCCGCCCTCTGGATAGAAGGCCGTCATGTCCAAAACAACATAACCGCTGATGGTCCTCAGGACCTTTGCTTTGAATTCTTTCGCGTATGGATCATTGTAGTAAAGGGCTTTTGTAGCCGGGAGTCCCTTCAGCTTCTCCTTCGGCACCGGGGAGGTGCTTTCTGGGACGTGTCGGCTTTTGCTGTGGGACTTTGCGACCCTAATATCGAAATCATCAGGAATGTCAACCTTCACGCCGAACTTGCTGGCGACTTCCTTGACTATCTCCGGCCTCAGCCCGTGACTGTCATAGAACTCGGTGAGCTTTTCTGTTGGAAGCGGCTCTGCCTTTGACCGGAGCTCCGCGGCCAACCGCTCCACAAGTCGGCTGCCTCTGGCGACTGAGTCCTTGTAGCGCTGTTCTTCGAGCTCAACTACCTCAAGAATGTATTTGGAATGTTCTTTGAGTTCGGGGAATTGTCCACAGAGGGTACTCAGGTTGAAGTTCATTAGCTCGACGAGCGGCTTCTGGATGTTCAGCTTCCTCATGAGGTCCAACGTCCGCCTGAGCACCAGGCGCGAGAGGTACCCTTCCCGCACGTTGCTCGGCGTTATCCCATCGCCGAACATGAACGCGAGGCAGCGCAGATGATCCGATACGGCGTAGATTGCCTCGAGCGGCGAGAGCAGCCGTTCGACCTCTTCGACACTCATGTTCATATTCTGGGCGACCTTTGCCCTGAGCCTGTTGAGCTCGCGCCCGCTTTCGATGTCGATGAGACCGGCAAGTCGAGAGTTCTCCTGCAGTAACTCCGTCGGTGGAGTCTCGACGTCGGCCATCTTAGCCAGGTGGTCAATCATCGGGGCGAAGATCGCCTCGTAGCTGGAGGCGTTCCCCTGCGACAGCCACGCCAGACGTTCTATTCCGTAGCCAGTGTCGACTATCTGGAGCGGAAGCGGACGATATTTGCCGCCTTCCCCTGCATAATGCATGAACACCAATGTGGCGACCTCTAGGCCGCGTATGATTACTTCGAAGTCCTCGCCAGCGGTGCCACCTCCTTCCCACGTGTCCTGGACATAGGATATCTCGCTGGACTTTATCCCGAGCTCGTTGGTGAGGAATTGGTGGCAGAGATCGACCGTTCCGTTATTCCAGTAAATTTTCCGTCTCTTCGAGTTAAAGGCATGGTGCCCTCCCATGAAAAAGAGAGTAAGGTGCCTGCCCGAGCGACCAACGTTGTCGATATCCTTGAGGCGTATGCTGGGCTGGCTGACGACGAGCGGGTTGGCCGGCGGTGGCACGAGGCCGCTGGTGACCCAAGGCTGGAAATCAGCTATCGACGCGATGGTGAGGAAGATGTCGTCCCTCCATCTGGCGACCACGGGATAGCGCTTGATGGGCTTGTGTCCGTGCCTCTCGAAGAATTTCAGGAAAGTTTTTTCCATTTCGGCAAAAGAGTACTTTCTCTTGGTCGGGGGATTGCCTATGAAAGTGTACTCGTCGCAGGGCGTGTCGCCGCAGGTCTCTCTTCCCGAATCGGTTGTCCAAAAGATTCTCCCGCAGTTGGTGCACTTCTTGCGCTCAAAGCCTCCGCGCTTGAAAAGATCGACCTGGTAGATGTCTTTCACTCTTTCACCTGACAAGCAAATATCGATGCAAGAGTTTAAAGTCTTCTCGAAATTGCAGGCAATATTGAAAAGAGTCCTGATTTCGGCCCGCACACGAGCCTCGTCAGGACTATGCGGATGAAATCGCCCTTGTTTTTGACAAAGAGGAATTCAGTCCTAACCGAACAGCGCGCCGAGTCCAGCCAAGGCTTCCTCTTCCTTCTTCTCTTCGACTTTCTCCTCTTTCTTAGCCTCTGGCTTTGCTGGAGCAGTCGGAGCAGCAGGTGCGGCAACCGCGGGAACGGCCGCGCTCTTGATGGCTTCTTCTATGTTGACTCCCTCGAGCGCTGCGACCATCGCCTTGATTCTGGCTTCGTCCACGTTAGCCCCGGTGGCCTTGAGGACGTTCGCTAACCCGGCTTCGTCGATCTTCTTGCCAACCGAATTCAGCAAGAGTGACGCGTACACGTATTCCATTTTTTTACCTCCATAGTTTCAACAGGATGTTACGACCTCGACATTTATCCCCTTTATTGTTCTTTAGGCTTTTCCTCGGCCGGTTTTTCCACAGGTTCGGCCTTGGCTGGGGCCTTTATGCCGAGCATCTCCATGAGCTCTACATCCAGTGCCTGCGCGTTCTTGTTTCCCGCCGCCGTGGCGAGGCCGAGCATCTCGGCGTTAGCACGCGCGAGAAGCAACGGCATGACCTGCGATATGGGCAGGCATGCGTTCAAAGCCAGATTCTGGGCGGCTGCTTTCGCCTTGACTATCATGAGGCCAATGGTGAGTGACGTCGGGTAATTCGCGTTCAGGGCTAGGTTGAAAGCGCTAATGCTCGCCAGCTGTATCTGAGCCATGATCTTCTTGTCGTCTATCTCAAGCGTCACTCCAGAGAACACCATGCCGTTCTCGTAGACGGCGTGCAGCTTGAGTCCGAGCTCCAGAGGCATGATGCCGAACTTTGGCAAAGTCTCCGCCACCTCCTTGGTAATGGTGTCGCCTGCCTTTAGCAGGTGGCAGTCCTCGAGTATGACGACCTTTCCGGCCTGTATTCTCGCCTTTATCCCCACGCGTTGCAGCTCGCCTACCACCGGTCCGGGCGCGAAGTCCGTTTCTCCGGCCGGTATGGTCACATCCCTCGGTGATTTCGACCCCGGCTTGGCCGGCGCGGCTATCTTGTTATCGCGCAAGACCTTGCTGAGTTTGAATGGGTTCATCTCTGTGAAAATTATACCCGTCTGTCCTTTGAAGAACGATTCGAGCTCGTCGAACTTTTGACCCTTCGACTTGACGGCTTCTTTGATAGCTATCGAGACCAGGGTATTCTTCGAGACGACTATCTCCGCCTTGCCTCTCAGTTTCTGACGCATCAGCTGGAACTGCTTGGCGGGAAGGTCCGCTATGTCGAGGACGCCGATGACAGGGTAGCTCTCGATGAGCTTTATCAGCTCGCTGACGGCCTCCATTTTCCAGGAGGGCACCTCTACGGTCTTTGGCTTTGCCATCATTATTGAACCTCCATCTCTGCTGGTTTACCCATCGTCGTCTTTATCTTGATTGAGGCCACCTTGGACAGATCTCCGCCCAATTTTCGTTCGACGGCGTCGATTATCGCTTTGGCGTTCGCGGCCAGCTGCTCGTCACTCATGCTTTCGACGCCTATCTTTGCGTTCACTGCCATTTGTTCCTTTGTCGCAATCCTGACGCTCTTCTTCAACCTCTCCATGATCGGCGTCGGGTCTCCCGTCGGTGGGAGGGGCTTGGGCATCTTGCCTCTCGTTCCGAGAACTGGGCCCAAGGCTTTGCCTATTAGCACCATCAAATCTGCTTGAGCCACCGAGAAATCGAACTTCTCGGCGAGCTTCTTTGCCTGCTGGCGGTTCTTTTGCAGTTCCGCTATTTCCGCTTTGCCTAGGACTTGCACGGCTCCAGCTTCGCGCGCCCTGCGGGCGAGTTCACCATCGGCGAACGCAACGATTCTCTTTGGTTCTCCGGTGTGGTGGGGCAGAACCACCTCTTCCGCGATTTTCCCTTCCGGTTTCTTTGGATCTATTTCTTTGAGCGCTATCTGCATTTCCACAGCTTGGGCAAACTTTCTCTGGGGACTGGCCGCTCTGGCCAGCTTAACGGCGCCGATAAGGTCTTTGGCTTTCTCCGCCATTTACTTCATCTCCCCGTCGTGTTTGCCCTCGTCGATTTCCTTTTGAACTTCGCGTGCGTCCTTGCCGTCGACGGTGACGCCTAGGCTGACGCAGGTTCCCAGGGTCTCTTTGGTCGCCGACTTTACGTTTTTGGCCAAGCTGGTCCCGGTTTTCAGCTTTGCGATTTTCACGACTTGGGTGAGGCTCAGGTTGCCGACGACTTCGGTTCCTGCCGTCTTGGCGCCGCTTTCCAGGCCGAGCTCCTTCTTGATGAGGGCGGCGGTAGGCGGTGACCCGACCTCGACCGTGAATTCTTTGGTCTTCTTTTTGACAACAACAGTGACCGGCACCTTCATACCGGAGAACGAGTTGGTGGCTTGGTTTATCTTGGCGATGACTTGTCCCACGTTGATTCCGAGCGGGCCAAGGGCTGGGCCCAAAGGTGGCCCTGGCGTCGCCTTGCCGCCCTCCACCATGACCTTTACTCTCGATTCCATACAACAACCTCAGATAGCTTGAGTGTTCCCTCAAAAGTAAGCTGTGAACGTTAAAAACACTATGGTTTGCTCTCCATAGGCGTTCGCAACTGTATGAAGGCCAAGCTAAAGTTGCCACGCGGCTCTTAAAAAGCTCACCTAACCCAGAACTTCCAGCTTGCCGTAAAGCCCCGAACTCACTTGGACTTCGCCTCGGAACGCCCTTGAATACCCATTAGTTATCTTGATTTTATTGCCCACTTTCACTCGGTCGACGTCTGCGTCCCAAAGGGAGACCTTGACGCGGCCCGATTCATCCTCTCCGATGGCTCCCGCGACTCGGCCCTCCTTGCCGTCCCTCTTTGTGTATGCTCGCGGCTCCTCCATCTCGACTATCGTAAGCTCGAGCTCGATGCGCCTCATATCCGGCTTGACCTCGCTAGCTTTCACTCTCTCCCTCCTTCTCCTTCTTCTGCAAGATCTTCACGGAGTCACCACGGACCGTCACGGGAATTGGCACGGTGGCCTCGAAGAGCTCGACAGTTATCTCTTCCTTGCCTTCGTCGACTCTTATTATCCTGGCTCGTTCCCCCCTGAATGGCCCGGATATGAGCTCCACGATGTCGCCGATTTCCATGCCTATGACCGCCGCCTTTGGGACTAAGAACTGCTCTATTTGGGCGATGGGGACCTCTCCGGCTACCATTCCCTTGCCGTGCTTTATTCCGACCCTGGCTCGCTCGATGGTGGTCTTTCCGATGGCCTCGACAAAGATGTAGCCCCTTATGCCCGTCGGGGCGAGGACTGTCTTTATGGGGAGGTTGAAGTTTTTCGCCCTAGTTATGATCATGTCGGCCGTGTTCTTCTCCTGCCCGATTGTCGTCCTAATAGCGAATATGGCTGGTTTTTGTACTTCCTCCATAAAATCACCCCATCAACTTACAACGCTTCCTGGATTAGATAGCTCGCCAACATTATGACAAAGCCCACGAAGCCTATCAACATAATTCCAAGTCCAGCTACCTTTGATACTTGCAGATACTCCTCTTCATCAGGCTTTTTTGCCACGGCTAGAACTCGCCTTGCCTCGTGGAGAAACTTCCCACCAATCATAGGAATCCCAGTCCTATGTCTATGGATTCCCCTGATTTAAGTGGCTTTTCACCCGGAGTTAAAGCGTAGGGCGAGTGTACACCCGAGAGCACGACCATGACTCGTACGGCGTTCTTCATCTCTTGAGACACCTGTGCACCCCAGATCACGTGTGCGTCTTGGTCAAGTGATTCCGAGACTCGGGAAACTATCTTCTGAGCTTCTTCCAATGTCATGTCTGGGCTGCCTACGATGTTGACCAGAGCGCCGCGCGCCCCAGTGACGTCGACGTCGAGCAGCGGGCTGTTCAGAGCCTCCTCGACGGCCTCGGAGCTCCTGTTGGCTGTGTCGGATTCTCCTATGCCGATCATCGCCACTCCTCCGTTCTTCAGCACGGTCCGAACATCGGCGAAGTCGAGGTTGATTAGGCCGGGCGTAGTTATCATTTCAGTAGTGCCTTTTATGGCGTCAATCAATAGCTGGTCGGAGACCTTGAAGGCGGCCCCGATTGGCAGGTCTGGCGCGAGCTGCAGCAGCTTGTCGTTTGGTATAACGACGACGGTGTCCGACACGGTGCGAAGCTTTCCGAGCCCGAGTTCCGCGTTCAGTCTACGTCTGGTTCCTTCCACGGTGAAGGGAAGCGTGACCACCGCGACCGTGAGCGCACCGAGCTTTTTGGCAATCTCGGCGACCACTGGAGCAGAGCCGGTCCCCGTTCCTCCTCCCAAACCGCAAGTGATGAAGACGAGGTCCGCCCCGTAAACGTGGTCTTTTATGGTTGCTTCGTCCTCTCTGGCGGCCGCTTCGCCCCTTTCAGGGTTGTTGCCTGCCCCGAGTCCCCCGGTGATGTCCCGACCTATCAGGATTTTCCTGTCCGCGGTCGTGTAAAGGAGGTCTTGGGCATCGGTATTCACGGCTATTGTCTGCGCGCCCCGTATGCCCACGCCCATCATTCTTGATATAGTGTTGCACCCTGCCCCTCCGCAACCCACCGAGATTATTTTTGCTTTCGCTCGTTGCAGTATCGCTTCCAGCTCCTCGGTGGTGACTGTCTTTGCTTCCTGGGCTTTGGGTTTCTCAGGAGGAATGAGACCTGATTTTGTCAAGTTCAAGAACCCGGTTTCAGGAGTGAACACGGCGTTTTCAATCTTGGCCAACTAAACCACTTCCATAGTTTTCGTTGTTGAGTTTCCCTCGTATTGATTTAAAGCTTTTTACGCAAGGCAATCTCTTTTGTGCGTACGGCCCGAATTTTCAAAATTTCCGCCACTTTCTGACAGGTTTCCCGTTGCCCGCCATCCAGGCCCTTCCAATCGAGCGCCAAGAGCTGTGCCCCGTCATGAGTGCGACGGACAGCGAGTTCGACCAAGTTTTCATCGAACTTTACGTATTTTGGAATGACGTGGCCGATGCCTACGCCCGTCTGAAAAGTTATTTCGGTATGCCGCGGCGCGTAATGGGGCCCGCCTAGGCCGACAGCGTTCTCGCAGCTTACATGTGAAATGGCTGCTTTCATTATGGCGTGGGCTGCAACTTCTCCAGCCTTCCTATCGACCCACTGCTCGAGCCTGCTGCCGATTTCGACAAAGGTAACCGGGACATTCAGCCTCGTGGGGCCGTGGTGAGTGGCCTCAAGGGAGACCTCATAAGGGAGCTCAAGGGAGTCGCGCTCGGTCTTCAAAGCGATGAGGGCCGACTTTATTGTCCTGGGCGATGCCAGCGCCAGTTCTTTTTTCTTGAGCTTTCCAGGAACATGGACCGTCAAGGAAGGCTTACCAACCTCGCTGGCGTGTCTCGATGCGAAGATCACTTCCTCTGTGGACGAGGGTAGGACATCAAGTTTGGTTGATTCTTCGGGAATAGTGGCTAATGCCACGCCCTCGTGGAAATAAGAGTGCTGGCCCGTAGCCGTTTTTTCAAAGTCGTAGAGCTCCAGCAGTCGCGCCATTATGTTCATCGCTGCGGGGTCGCATTCTGAGGCCAGTATCAGCTTCATACGAAACAACTTGCCGCGAGGCAAAAAAAGATGGTGGGCCTGGAGGGATTCGAACCCTCGGTCTTCACCATGTCAAGGTGACGTCATAACCGCTAGACTACAGGCCCCAAAATAGAACTGCTCTGATTGGTATAAAATCTACTCGATGGATGGTGGACCGGGCGGGACTCGAACCCGCGACCTCTCGCATTCAGGTTGCTTGTGCAATTGCCAAGCGAGTGATCTTCCAAACTGATCTACCGGCCCACAGAAAACAGTTAACTGTCCCGCTTAAGAGATTTTGTAATAGCCAAGCCGAGGCAGCGTTGTGGTCTTTACCGCACCCTGAGCCTCTGGACGGTCTTTACCTTCCATTTGTAGCGGTTTATCCGGCTGTCCCTACCATAACCGCAGGCCGCGCAAATGCCCCTCTGGGCGTGATAGGCACGCCTTCCACAGCGTCGGCACCTGATATGGACAATCTTGTGCTTCTTGCCCATTGACGGGGTTCCCTTGGTCACGAGAATCACCCGGCCGGCGAGATAAAGACGACGCTGTCGCCACGGATCACCATGACGCCGTAGCGCTTTGTTGCCTCTCCACCCTGTAGTTCCTCAGCTTCCTCAAGCACAATGTTCACGTGCACGTCAAAGCCGCTGAGCTTTCCTCTTAGTTCGCGTCCGCCCTTGAGTCCGACTAGGACCGATGACCCAAGCGCTTTGTTTAATATGTCTAGTGGTCTCTGGCTCATCAAAATCATCAACTTTTCTTCAGCTCGATATTTAAGTCTATCTGGAGAAAGTCCGTATATGCATTCTGGAAGGCGTTATCGGCTCCGTAAAGACGAGCTTAAAAACCTGGTCCAAGAGGCCAAAAACAAGTTCGGCGAGGCGATAGCCGGGGCCATCGACGGTGAAGTCGAAGTCTTGGTGCCTGAACCTGGCGTGGAATTGATTGTCGGAGGCAGTAAGTCCCTTTTTTTCAGGAAAAACGGGGAGCTTTTTCCCACTCTTTGTATCGTGGACGTGATAAATATACGACGGGTCGTTGTGGACATGGGCGCGGTGCCTTATGTTGTCAATGGCGCTGATGTGATGGCCCCTGGCGTGGTTTCAGCCGACCCAGAAATCAACGAGGGCGAGGTTGTGGCCGTGACTGACGAGCGACACGGTAAATCCCTAGCTATAGGCCGCGCTCTGGCCCCTGGAAAAGATATGAAAAGCCCAAAGGGCAAGGCCGTCAAAAACGTGCATCATGTCGGAGACAAGATTTGGCCTCTTTTGGAAAAAGGTTAAATATTTGCCAATAGACATTTGCGCAGAGAATCATGGTATCATTGAAGAGATTATTTGGCAAACCAGACGCAGGCCCTACCTCAATAGAGGAAGTTTCTTACACGGAGGTCGAGCAGACCTCAAAAACAGCCAAGCTGGGCGAGATAGAACCGATTTATATTAAAAGCATGGAACTCAACAGCCTGAACGATGTTCAGGAAGCGGCAGATGAACTCAGGGCTGGAAACATACTGATTCTAGATATCAGTTCCCTGATGAACCAGGATCCGAACGAGCTAAAACGGGCAGTTGACCAGCTCAAGGGTATTTGTCAGGGTTTAGGCGGCGACATGGGGCGCCTTACGGACACCAAGGTAATTGCCACGCCAAAGTTCGTTAATCTGCAGTTCAAAAAGCCCACTGCTTAGCTCGGTGTGCTCATGAAGAAAAGGGAGTTTATTCTCCCCGTAGATGTCTGTCCAATCTGCGGAGCAAAAGGCACTTTTCAGGTCACCGGCAGGATCGATGACATACCTTACTTCGGCGAAACCATGGAAACCTTGGTCACCTGCAGCGGCTGCAATTTCAAGCACTCAGATGTTGTCCATCTTGGTGAACGCGAACCCGTGCGCCACGAATTCAGGATATCCTCAGAGAAGGACATTACAGTCAGAGTCGTTAGGTCGAGTACCGGGACTGTTAAGATACCTGAGTTGGGCGTGGTGATAAGGCCGAGTTCTGGGAGTCAAGGTTACATTACCAACGTTGAAGGGATTCTAAACCGGATTAGGGATGTATTGAGCTCGGCGGCAAAGGACTCGAGCCCTGCAAAGCGTCTTGTTGCCGAGCGTAAGCTCGCCAAAATTGAAGATATCATCCAAGGACGCACGCAGGCCCGCCTTATTTTGATTGATCCCCTCGGACATAGCGCAGTGATAGATGAGAGATCGAAGAAGCGAAAGGCGACGAAAAAAGAGCTGGAAGCCCTGTAAAAATCAACGTAGTCTTATCGTCTCAAGATTCAGCGGAGCCCTTGTTTCCGCCCTGAAGAGTTTGTGGAGCGTCCCCGCGAAGTCGACACACTTGCTGTCTTCACCGTGCACGCTTATTATTCGACTTGGTTTCGGTGACATCCTTCTGATGTAATTCAGCAACTGCGACCTATCCGAGTGACCACTGAAACCCTCGACCGTCTTTATTTCCATGTTGACCTTGACCTCTTCCATTTTTCCCTTGTTCTTCTGCATCGGTATCTCGCGCCACCCTTTCTGTATCCTGCGCCCCATAGATCCTTCGCCTTGGTAACCTACGAAAATCAAGGTATTCTTTGGGTCAGGGGCCAGATGCTTGAAGTACTCTATAACTGGGCCACCAGCCATCATGCCTGCAGTGGAGAGAATAATGCAAGGTCCTCCACTTACTATCTCGGCCCGCTTGTCAGGACCAGATACGTTCACGAACATTTCGGAGAGGAACGGGTTCTCGTCTTCCTTGAATATTAATTCTCGAAGTTCTTGGGAGAGGTACTCTGGATAAGCGGTATGGATGGCGGTCGCCTCCCAGATCATGCCGTCCAAATAAACTGGAACGTTGTCCAGTATTTTGTTTCTCCTAGCATTTTCGAGCACGACCATGGTTTCTTGGGACCTCCCGACTGCGAAAGCAGGTATGAGAACCTTGCCGCCGCGTTTTATTGTTTCGGAAATTTTTTGGATGAAAGCGTTTTCCGCGTCGCTGCGATAAGGTTGGATGTCCTCGGCTCCTCCGTAGGTGCTATCTATGATGAGCGTTTCGATTCTGGGAAAGTTGTAGACCGCCGGCGAGAAGAGGCGCGTCCTGTCGAACTTTACGTCCCCGGTATAGACGAGGTTGTAAAGGCCGTCGCCTACATGAAGGTGTACCAGTGAAGACCCCAAGATGTGTCCCGCGTTGTGAAGAGTTATCCTCACGTCCGGAGCTATGTCAGTCACGTCGCCGTATTCCAGTGGTATGCAGTGCGAGAGGAATGAGCTGATGTCCCTCTTCGCGTAAGGGAGCTGCTTGTTTTCACGCTCCGCTATGTCTACGTAATCCACCATCAGAAGCACGGCCAAATCCCGCGTTGCCGGAGTGCAGTAAACGGGACCTTCAAAGCCGTACTTGAAGAGATAAGGCACGAAACCGCAGTGATCAAGGTGGGCGTGGGACACCACCACCGCATCCAGCTCGGGCAGCCTGACTTCAGGAACTTCAAGATGCGGGAAGGCCTTTTCGTCAGAGGCCACATTGACGCCACAGTCAAGCATGACCTTGCTTTCTGGAGTCTGCAGGAGAAAACACGACCTCCCGACTTCTCGGGCCCCGCCGAGTGCTGTGAGTCTAACCCATCCATCTTTGGCCTTCTGCTCGCGATGAATGCGTCTTCCTATCTTTCTCAAGATGTCGCGACGTTCCGATCCTCCGTATATCATCGAGAGCCTGATGTTGCGCACTACGTCTGACTTTATGGGCGGCGCTCGTATCACCTTCGGTGTCCAGCTTATCTTGTGCATTATCTCTCTGAGTAGGCTCCCCCCCTTGCCTATGGCGATTCCTGGTTTCTCTGCCTCTATGGTGACTTCCCCGACGTCTTCACTGAAGATTATCTCTGTTATCTTGGCCTCAGCCGGCACCAGTTCTCTGATTTGCTTCTCGGCCTCTTCTTTGTCGGTCAAGATGGAGGGGTCCGGGCGCAAGATTATCCTTTTTCTTATTTTTCTGGCAAGCTCCTTGATCATCTCGCCGTTTTCCATTAGAAGGTCCAAATTTTCGCAGTAAAGGACCACCTTTGGCCCCTCGAAGTCTATGTTGGAAACTGAGCCAGCGAAGGCAGTTTCTTTAACCGCAGCCTTTATTTCCTTCAGTAATTCCTCTGCAGCCATGCTTACACCTAGGACTTTTGATTTTGGATTAAGCTAGTTTTTTAATATCCTCGGGAGAGAGCTCGTCGTAGCCCTTTTTAGTTATTATAGCCACCATGACTTCGTTGCCCGTCGCGATATCTCGTTTCATCGCCGTCTTTATCGCTTTCACCGCTACTGGGAGAGCGTCCTCGGTCTTCATTCCTTCCTTGACTCCTGTTTCCAGCACCCCGTAAGCGACTGGGGAACCGGAGCCAGTTGCAATCATTTTCTCCTCGATCATCCCGCCGTCCATATCAACAAAGAACAGCTTCGGCGTGTCTCCGTCCATCCCGCCGACCAGGAGGTTGGCGTAATATGCGTAAGACGTCATGACGTTGGACACCATCTTGGCGCAGGTTGAAGCATTCATCGGCACACCCTGATGCATCGCGTAGTATCTGGACTCGGCCCTCATCATGTTCACCAGCTGCTCGGTATCCGCCACGCCGCCGGCCGTGGTGAAGGCGATGGTGTCGGTTATGCTGTAGACTTTTCTGGCCTTTTTGCTGGCCACAAGATAGCCCATGGTGGCTCTTGAGTCTGTAGCTAGGACTACACCATCCTTACAGACGACGCCTACCGTTGTCGTACCCTTTAGCTGTTTAAGTTCCCCTTCTTTCAACGTAATACGCCTCAAAAATGCTGCACTGAAGGCAGCAATAAGTCAATCGTGGTGGCCGTATATAAAGTTATCCGCAAATTTGAGAGCAGGGATAGCATGAAAGAACCGAAAAAAATCGAGCTGCCGAGGGAAGTCTGGATGGGCCCTAAGGTAATCTCAAAGGTGGTCGAAGTCTGCAAACGCCTAGACCTCGGCAGGCGAGCTCTGATAGTGGCTGACTCCAATACTTTCAAATTCTCCGGGTCTGGTGTCAAATCGCAGCTGGAAAAGACGGGCATCGGCGTAGATCATATACTCGTCGACGAAGCCGACTTGGCAACAGTTGCCAAAGTTAGAAAAATGTCTCGAGATAAAGTTGACTTCTTCCTCGGCGTCGGCGGTGGCAAGTGTATAGATGTGGCCAAGTTGGCTTCTTTCCAAGAAGGCAAGCCTTTCGTGTCCGTGCCGACAGCGGCCTCTCACGACGGCATCGCTTCTTCCAGGGCGTCCATAAAAGGGGAGAAAAAGTCGTCTTCCATAGAAACCCATGCCCCGATAGCCATTGTTGCCGACACCCTCATCATCAAACGCGCTCCGCGCAGACTGCTGGCCGCCGGTTGCGGGGACATTCTATCAAACCTGACCGCGGTTAGGGATTGGCAGTTGGCACACCGTGTCAAGGGCGAACCCTACAGCGAGTACGCGGCGATGCTATCGCTCGTGAGTTATCGGCTCGTAATGGAGAACGCTGAGGTCATCAGAAGCTGCACCGAAGAGAGCGTCAGGGAAGTAGTAAAAGCTTTGATTTCGAGTAGCGTGGCCATGGCTATAGCAGGTAGCAGCAGGCCAGCGAGCGGGGCTGAGCATCTCTTCAGCCACGCTTTGGATAACATCGCACCCAAGCCGGCTCTGCATGGAGAGCAGTGCGGGGTTGGAACGATAATGATGGCTTACCTTCACGGTGAGGATTGGATTGCTGTCAAGAGGTCCTTGAAAACCATTGGGGCGCCAACAAACGCACGAGAGCTTGGAATACCTGCCAAGTATGTGGTCAAGGCTTTGACACTGGCGCAAAAGAACAGACCCGACCGCTACACCGTTCTGAGCGGTGGCTTGAACAGGGAGTCTGCGGAAAGGTTGGCGAAGACGACAGAAGTTATTTAGCCAGCATCTCTACCGTAACTAGGTCGCCCGTCTTGAGTTTTTCGAAATTTGCAATTCCATCGGTTATTACGGCGAAAGTGCTGATTGGCCCTATCGGCTGCGACTTCCCGAAGAAGATACAAAAAGCCGGTCCGTCAGGCCAATATGAGACATCGCCCGCAGTTGTTTTGGTAGTTGGTTTTTCCAGCTTGATTTTCACGGGGATTTCAAAGTAAATTTCTTCCTTCCAAACCTCAATCTTGGCCTCAAAGGGCAGGGCCTGCCAGATGGCTTCGCAGGTTTTGGGATGCTCTTTGTCGAGCATTTCGGCTTCAACTTGGAAGTCTTTGAACTTTATAACCAATTTTCTTATCATTGAACTCTTTTTAATATCAATTTTTTCTTTATAAGCTATTTTGGGCCATTTCCGATTTTTCAAAAAGGATAAGACATCGCCACGTCCAGAATTTTTGGGAGCTAATGATTAAAAGGGAGAAAGCACTTCGCGTCCTGCGTGAGGCTGGATGTCTTGAGAAAGTGATACGGCACTGCCTTTCGGTTGAACGCACAGCTATCTCGATTGCCAATCGGATAATCACAAACGGACACAGCATAAAACTTGAGTTGGTTAGCGTCGGAGGTTTGCTACACGACATTGGGCGCTCAAAGACTCACGGCATTGAGCACGGCATTGAAGGGGGAAGAATTCTTAGGAGCATTGGTTTGAACAATTTGGCTCGTTTTGCAGAGTGCCATATTGGCGCGGGTATCCCCGCCGACGAGGCGAAAAAACTTGGCCTGCCAGCGAAAAACTTTCTACCCAGGTCCATTGAAGAAAAAGTTGTGACATATGCTGATAAGCTGGTGTTTGGAGATCGCGTGGGTACTTATGAAGAGGTTCTTAGGAATTTCAAAGCAGATCTCGGCCCAAGACATCCAGCAATCGTTAGACTCGCTAAACTACATGAGGAAATACAGGACATGCTGAATGGTTGTGAGCTAAAATAAGGAGTAAAGCCCTTGGCTCGTGCATCTCACCTTTTTAAATCTATAAAAAAAATTAATCTGATTAAATGGCGGTTGCTAACGAACAACAACTTTTCAAAAATGCTGAAACCGCAGAAATTCTAAGAGCTAGAAACATACTTGTCGAGATAGTGAACGAATCAATTGCCGCAGTAAACCCATTCTCGGCAATGCACCGTTATTTGAAGTTGGAGAAGGACCTTTTGATAGCTGGAGAAAAAGAGTTCGACATTTCGAGAATTGGAAAAATTGTGGTAGTCGGTGGCGGAAAAGCCGGTGGGGCCATGTCTGAGGCACTTGAGCTTATAGTCGGCGATAAAATCAGTGAAGGTATAGTTAATATCCCATTAGGGACGGCGACAAAATATCGCACCCAAAGAATAGTCCTTGTTGAAGCTGGGCACCCATTACCAACCGTTGACGGCATAAATGGCGCCGAGAAGATGCTGAATCTCGTAAGTGGCCTTGGGCCCAGAGACCTCACCATCTGTCTTTTGAGCGGAGGTGGCTCTTCGCTAATCGCTCTTCCTACAGGCGACATTTCCTTGGATGAACTCAGGGAGACAACTCAACTTTTGCTAAAAAGCGGAGCTTCAATTCAAGAGATCAACTCAGTCAGAAAACATCTGTCCAAAATAGCAGGAGGACAACTAGCAAAAGCAGCCAGCCCGTCAAAAATCTTAACTTTGATTATCTCAGACGTCGTCGGCGACAAATTGGACACCATCGCAAGCGGACCAACCTATCCTGATTCAACTACTTATTCCGATGCTTTGACGGTGATTGAAAAGTATGACCTTAGTAGGAAGATTTCTTCAAATATTTTAAGCAAATTGAGATTGGGAAAGGCGGGAATTATTCCCGAAACACCTAAACCTGGAGAACAATGCTTCCTAAATGCGCATCATGAGATCATAGCCAGCAATGCAGAAGCCATCAAAGCGGTAGAAACTGTTGGGAAATTAAACGGCTTCAACGTCAAGGTTTTCACTAAAGCCATGCAGGGTGAAGCCAGCGAAGTCGGGGCAAGTTTAGCTACAATTGTGAGGAAAGTGGCGGAAGTTGGTGGTCAAACGCCCACGCTCTTGATATCTGGGGGAGAAACTACGGTCACTGTCAAGGGCGAGGGCATAGGAGGGCGCAATCAAGAGTTGGCACTTAGTGCTGCGACTATTATTTCGGGCTTGAGAAACGTGGCGATGGTTTCCTTTAGCACTGATGGCGTAGACGGCCCCACATTAGCAGCTGGAGCGCTTGCAGACGGCTTCACCATAGAAAGAGCCAAAAGACTGGGACTGGATCCCGAGACGCATTTGAAAAGCAATGATTCCTACAACTTCTTCAAAAAACTAGGAGACCTTTTGATTACCGGCAACACTGGTACCAATGTTATGGACTTAACTTGTTTTTCCATAGTTTAAAAATATTTTTGCATTTTTTTGATTTGGTGGGCCCGCCGAGACTCGAACTCGGGATCTCCACCTTGTAAGGGTGGCGTCTTAACCACTAGACCACGGGCCCCA
>Ga0068714_10000428_pt1 | contig 82882 bp, 70 predicted proteins | sample MTBNYHSulfiMetaG_FD_62988 | JGI IMG/M metagenome (GOLD analysis project Ga0068714, IMG submission 62988) | Enrichment culture microbial communities from rom New York Harbor, USA that are MTBE-degrading - MTBE-NYH (New York Harbor Sulfidogenic)... | ecosystem: Environmental > Aquatic > Marine >...
CCGGAGACGGCTGGCCGCGGGCGTCGTCATTTCCGCCTCCCATAATCTTTACCATGATAACGGCCTGAAAATCTTCGACGCCCAGGGCATGAAGCTTCCCGAGGACTGGGAGGACGAACTCGAGCGCGACATCACGGCCGAACGATCCCCGGACGAAAGCGGGACGGAAAGACGCAGGGAGGAGAATGGGGGCTTCCGAACGGCGTCTTGGGAGCAGGCGCCGTCGGCCGCGCCTTCCTCCAGTTTCCGGGGGATCCCGGCCGAAACGGGTCCGGCCGAGGAATATCTGGATTTCCTGCAAAGCCGATTTCCATCCTCTCTTGGCGGGCGGCAATTGCGACTCGTCCTGGATTGCGCCCACGGCGCGGCTTCCGTGCTGGGGCCGCGGCTTTTCCGCGGCTTGGGTTTCGAGGTCGCGACAATCGGATGCGCGCCCGACGGCCGGAACATCAACGACGGGTGCGGCTCGCAGCATCCGGAGAGCCTCGCCCGGGCGGTCGTCGAGGCCGGGGCGGACATGGGCATCGCCCTCGACGGCGACGCCGACCGGGCGGTCTGGTCGGACGAGAAGGGACGGGTTTTGAACGGCGACCACACGCTCTATGTTCAGAGCCGACGGCTCAAAGAAGCGGGACGGCTGACGGGCGATGTCGTGATCGCCACCTCGATGAGCAACATGGGGCTCGAGAAGGCGCTGGGACGGATGAGCGTGCGCCTGGAGCGGACGCGCGTCGGAGACAAATACGTCCTGGAGAGAATGAGGGAACTCGGCGCCGCCCTGGGGGGCGAGCGGTCCGGTCACACCATCTTTCTTGAGGACGGCCCGGCGGGCGACGGGCTGCTCACCGCCCTGAAAATGGTCGCCGCGCTCGTCGAGAGCGGCGCGCCCCTGTCGGAACTCGTCGACGGGCTGGTCGAATTTCCTCAGGAACTGATCAATGTCGAGGTCGCGCGCAAGCCCGATTTCGAATCGATCCCCGAGATCCGGGCCGTCCTGGATGAGGTGCGGGCGGAGCTTGCCGGGCGAGGACGGCTCGACGTCCGCTACTCCGGCACCGAAAGCGCGGCGCGGGTCATGGTCGAGGCCGACGATTCGGAACTCGTCCGGAGGTGCGCCCGCCGCGCCGCCGCCGCCCTCGCCATTTTGGGGACATAATACCCATTCACCTTATTTCCTTATTGCTTGGCGCTCTTGCATTTCCGCCGGCAAGGGGGGGCATAATACCTATTTTCCTGATTAAACAGCCTTTTTATCCTGACCGCTTCAGATCATCAATAATCTTTTCTGACCTCCAAGCACCCTGCGCATTCCGGTCAAAACATATGGAAAGTCGATCCAATAAAATGGGCCCGGCAAATAAGGTGAATAGGTATGATGTCCCCCTATTCAGGCCAAATTGCTTGAATGGACAGTGAAATAATATTGAGGAAAACGGGTATTGTGTCCCCCTATTTCCCTATTCATCGATTCCCTCGTCGATTCATCGAGTATTGATTGATCTTCCCGCGCCGATAAGATAATCCGAAAGCGTATCCTCGAAACGAAAGGAGTCTTCTCATGCGTTTTGCCCGGATCCGCTTGACGTCCTTGGCCATGGGGGCCATCGTCACCCTCGGTGCGGCGGCCTGTCTGAGGCCGCCCCGTGCAGCCCTCGTTGATTGGCTCAACAGGCCCGTGGAATGGACCGGACACCAAAGGGGGGGCGTTCATTCCTACTACCGCATGACGTCCGTCTATACCCACCTCGACGCCTCGGGCGCGGCCTCTGAGATGCAGATCCTCGAGGGATTTTTCCAACGCTCCCTTGGAACGGGTGCGCCCGACCAGGAAGGCGATCGGTTCGCCTGGAAGTTCGTGCGGCTTGGGTCGCCGGGGGACGACGGCCGAATCGAGAAATGGAAGGTCCTGCCTTTCACCCGGGATTTCACATACGTCTTCGGCCGCTGGACCGAAGAACGTTTTCCCGTCGACCAGACGTCCATTCCTAAAACCATGGTAGGTTGGCAGTTCTTCGTCAAGCTTCTCGACGCCCACACCTTCGACATCATCGCCGATCCCGGCAATTACGACCGGCGGCTGGAGCGACTGGGCGACTCCGCGCGACTCCGGGGCGAGAGGCTCATGGTGATCATGGATTTCCCGCCTCTGTTCACCGACACCTACTTCGTCAACGCTCCCTTCACAACGACCTTGCGGGGCTTCACGCTCTTTGGCGGGAAGCCGTGCCTACTTCTCGTCTTCCGCAGCGAAGACTGCCGGGTGCGCCTGGTGGCCGCCGTGAACGCCATGAAGCTGCCGACAGAGGGGATATCCTCGTATCACGGAGAGATCCTCCTCTCCATGGAGACCGGACGCGTCGTCTGGGGTAAGATCCGGGAGCGTGTGGACATGGTCTCCCAAATCCCCAACGCCCCCTCCCCGGTCCGGCACGCCACGCGACGCGAGATCACGCTGGAGGAAATCGGGAGGCCGGAATTCGACAGCCTCGGGAATGCACAGCCAGGAGCCTGGGGAGATCCGGCCGTCCGGACCAACCCTCCGTTTGTCTTCGGCGGAGCCTTGTGACACAATGAGAATCAACAGGGAAGGGCGCGTGGGATGTTCCGGGTGAAAAAGGCGGGACGGTCGCTACTCGTGATGCTGGGAGCCGCCCTCGTTCTCGGACCTCTGTTTGGTCTACTCTTCGGCTATTTTTACGGCCAATACGCAAAACACATCATCATCGCCTCCGGTATCTACTTGACGATTTTCATCTTCAACGCCCTTTTCTTCCTCTTCATCCTCTTCTTGAAAATCAAGAGTTGGCCTAAGAACAAGAGATTAGGGGCAGAGATCGGGGGGTTTTTTCTATCGACCCTTCTCGGCTTCGTGTCCGCCATCTCCATCTTCGGCAGGATCTATCATTTTTCCGCCTTCAAAGGAAAAACCCTGTTGATCAACCTGGGACTTCTCCTCGTCCTCTATATGATGATGGCCGGCCTCATATACTCCTACAAGTTCCATAGGGAGCTCAGGGACAAAGAGCTGGCTTCGGCGAAGCTCAAGGCGCTGGCCGCCGAGGCGGACCTGAAGGCCCTCCAGGCTCAACTGAATCCTCACTTCCTCTTCAATACCTTGAATTCCATCAACGCCCTCTCAAACCGGAATCCGCACCTGGCCCGGAAAATGATCACCCGGCTGTCCGACCTCCTGAGGATGGCCCTTGAGAACAGGGAAAACATGTTCGTCCCCCTGCGGCGGGAGCTCGACTTCCTCCATCTCTACCTGGACATCGAGAAAGTCCGGTTCGGCCGCAAGCTGGACTTCCGGGAATCGGTCGACCCGAGCCTCCGGGAGGAACTCTTCCCGGCCATGGTTCTCCAGCCGCTCCTGGAGAACGCCCTGAAACACGGCCTGGCCGGACTGCGGCACGGAGGACCCATCTGGCTGGAATTGAAACGGGAACAGGACGTCCTTCGGGGCCGCCTCTCCAACTCCGTCTCCGGCACTCCGTTCCGCTCGCTCCGGCCCGGCCAAAGCGGTTCCGGGCTCTCGAATATCCGCCAGAGGCTTGCTCTTCTCTTCGGCTCCGAACATTTTTTCCAGGCGGGCTGCACGGTACGGGGGACTTACGAAGTCAACTTTTCTTTCCCTCTGGCCAGAGGACGGAACCGCGGAACATGAAGAAGATTAAAAGCGTTATCATCGACGACGAAAAGCTCGGACGGCAACTCATCCGCGAATATCTGGAGCGCCATCCGGATATCGTCGTCGCCGCCGAGTGCGCGGACGCCCGCCAGGCTCTTCGGGCCGTCGCGCGGCACAAGCCCGACCTCCTGTTCCTCGACATCCAGATGCCGGAGATCAACGGTTTCGATCTCCTGGAAATGATGGACGAGATCCCGTTGGTCGTTTTTTCCACGGCCTACGACCGGTATGCCCTGAGAGCCTTCGAGGTCCGGGCCGTGGACTATCTACTCAAGCCTTACGACCAGGAGAGGTTCGATGAAGCCGTCGGTCGGGTCAAGGGCTTGTGGCGAGAAGGGAAAAACGACTCGGGAAGCGTCAAGGGGCTGTTGAGCCAGGTCCGAAGAGACCAGCCTTGTCTTGAAAGGCTCCTGGTCAAAAAATCGGGGAAAATCATCATTCTAGGCGTTCAGGACATCCAGTGGATCGAAGCGGAGGGCGATTACGCCCATCTCCACACGAAGGAGGGATCTTATCTGGTTCTTCAAACCATGGGCTCGCTCCAGAGCCGCTTAGATCCCGGAAGGTTCGTCCGGGTCCACCGTTCGGCCATCGTTCAACTGGATGCGGTTCAAGAGATCGTGCCCTGGTCGAAGGGGAAATGGAAAGTCCGCCTGAAAAACGGAAAGGAGGTCCTCATCAGCCGAGCCGGGGCCGGAAGGCTCAAGACCTTCATGCTCTGAGCCGGAACGGACCCATGGTTGGAAAGAATCATTCCGGCGGCAGGAGGGGGAACGTCCGCTGGTTCATCGTCCTCGTCCTCGTCCTCAGCTGGGGCGCCGTTTTCATGCTGAGGAATTTCCGGTTGCTGAACAATCCTCTGGTCGCGGTCATGGCCCTTCCCCTTCTCCTGGCCCTTGCCTTTTCCCTGGCCGGCGGACGGAGAAAAATTGCCCGGGTCGGATGGAAGATCCCGTCCCTGAAGAATATCCTGCCGGCTGTTTTCATCCCCATAGGCCAGGTGGCGCTGGTGGTGCTCGTCGCCGGGATCTTGGACCTCGTCTCCCTTAACCCGCCGCATATCCTTTTCCGCCGGCCCACCCCCTCTCTGGGGCTCAACCTCGCTCTGGCCTTACCCGCCCTCCTCATCCCCTTTCTCCTGCTCTCCCCAGTCGCAATACTCCAAGGTTGGCTGAATCACCTGGGCGAAGAATTCGCCTGGAGAGGGTACCTCCTTAAAGAAGCCAGCCTATGCAAAAAAAGCGTCCCCGCCGGCGTCCTTGTTTCCGGGGCCGTTTGGTGGGCCTGGCATCTTCCGTTTTTTTTTCTCAGTCCTGTGCTCGGCGCTTTGCCGTTCCGGCAGAAAGTCCTGATGGTCGCCCTGTCGCCTTTCGGTCTTCTGGGAACCGCAGTGCTTTATTCCTGGATTTACATTCGGAGCGGCTCCATTTGGGCTCCCACCCTGATGCATCTGACCTGGAACCTGTTTCGTAATCTCCTGACCGGCTCGCTGGCCGACGGAAAGCCGGGGCTTTTCGCCGGAGACCTCTGGATTGTCAACGGCGAGGGCGTCATCGGCATCGTCATCACCGGTCTCACCGGGCTCGTCCTGGCCTTGCTCTGGCTTAGCCGCCTTCCGAAATAGGGGCGAAATAGGGGGACACAATACACATTAAACCTATTTCTTTAAAATCTCCACATTGTCTTGTGTAACAAAGAGATGTGAAATTGGGTGAATATGTATTGTGTCCCCCTAATGAAAAGGGTAAATTGAGGGAAGGAGGAAAGGATGAGACTCGCGGTCAACATCGACCATTTCGCCACCCTGCGCGAGGCGCGGCGCGCCGGTGAGCCCGAGCCCGTTCTCGTGGCGCTCCTGGCCGAGCAGGCCGGCGCCGAGGGCATCGTCTGCCACCTGCGCAGCGACCGCCGCCACATCAAGGAGCGCGATCTGCGCCTGCTGCGCCAGACCGTCCGGACCAAGCTCAATTTGGAGATGGCCGCCACGGCGGACATGCTCAAGGTCGCCCTGGAGGTCAAGCCCGACGTCGTCTCCCTCGTTCCCGAGCGCCCCGCGGAGCTAACCACCGAGGGCGGTTTGAACGTCGCCGCCGGACGCAAGAGGCTCGGCGCCTTCATCCCCAAGCTCCGGAAGGCCGGCATCAAGGTCAGCATCTTCATCGACGCCGACAAGTCGCAGATCCTGGCCGCCTCCGAGCTCGGCGTGCCGCTCATCGAAATCAACACCGGTCCCTACGCCGATCTCAAGCCCGGACGCCGCCGGGACAAAGCGCTCGAGGAGGTCCGGCAGGCCGCCGAGTTCGGGCTGGAGTGCGGCCTTGAGGAGATCCACGCCGGCCACGGCCTGGATTATGTCAACGTCCTCCCAATCCTCGACATTCCCGAGATTTCCGAGCTCAGCATCGGATTCGCGATCGTCGCCCGCTCCGCGGTGGTCGGCGTCAGCCGGGCCGTGAGAGAAATGGCCCGCCTCCTCGGGCATAGGATTTGAAGAGGGGCGGCATGGACATCCGGATCGATCTCGCCCGCCTCCGCCGCGACATCGAGGAGCTCGGCCGCATCGGCTGCGACGCCGCGGGCGGCGTCTCCCGGCCGTCCTTCAGCCCGGCCGACCTCGAAGCCCGGGCCTGGCTCAAGGAGCGACTCTCGGCGGCGGGCCTCGCCGTCCGCCAGGACGGCGCAGGCAACATTTTCGGGAGGCTGGGGGGCGAAGGCCGTCCGGTCATGACCGGCTCCCACATCGACACCGTCCTCAACGGCGGGATCTTCGACGGCGCGGCGGGCGTTCTGGCCTCGCTCGAATGCCTGCGCCGGATCCGGGAGGAAAATGTCCGTCTCGCCAAACCCCTCGAGCTCGTCTCCTTCACCGACGAGGAGGGGAACCTGTGCGGCGATTTCCTCGGCAGCCGCGCTTTCGTCGGCCAGCTCAACCGCGAGGAAATAAACCGTGGCCTGACCCAACTCGGCGTCCCCCTCGCCGACGTCCTGAAGGGAACGGAGTTTTCCGCGGAGAGCATCCTTCAAACGAACGACTCGGCGGTCTCCGCGGCGCCCGACATTGAGGCCTTTCTCGAGCTTCACGTCGAGCAGGGTCCCGTCCTCGACGACGAAGGCATCCCGGTGGGCATCGTGGACCGCATCGCCGGCAAGCATTATCGCCTGTGCTCCTTCCTGGGAAAGGCCGGCCACGCCGGAACGACGCCGATCGAGCTCAGGCAGGACGCCTTCCTCGGCCTGGCCGATTTCGCCCTCCGGAGCACGCAGCATGTCGCCACGCGCCACTACGGCAGCTTCGTGACGATCGGCCGGGTCGCCGTCCATCCCGGCGCCTTCAGCATCGTCCCCGGCCAGGCCGATTTCACCCTCGAGTTCCGGAGCGCGGCGCCCGAGACGATGAAAGCCCTGGAAACGGAGCTTTTCGCCCTGGCGGAGGACGTCGCCCGCACGCGCGGGCTGGCGTTCGTCTCCAAAGTCGTGGACGCCACGACGCCCTTGGCCGTCGCGCCCCGCATCCTCGACATCCTGACCGAGGAATGCGGGCGGCTGGAGCTTCCCTTCAAAAAATTGACGAGCGGCGCCGGGCACGACGCCCAGATACTGGCTTCGGTGACCGATTCGGGAATGATCTTCGTCCCCTCCCCCGACGGCGTCAGCCACTCGCCCAAGGAATGCCTCCGCTGGGAGGACCTGAAAAAAGGAGCCAACCTGCTCCTGGCGGCTCTGGCGCGGCTGGCCGCCTGACCGGGCCGACGAGATTTGAGTGCTTTAGCTACCCCCCGACTTCCGCACCCGCTCCGACTTCGCCGGCAAATCATTCGCCTGTCGGAATGTTCACCAGTTCCCTTATCATAGAATCGCGTCAACTCCCAACAATCGCCCGGGAGCAGGCGCGCCTTGGAGTGCGGCGGCACGACGCCGCTTTCAAAGCGGCCTCATGAGGCCGCACTCCAAAAGCCGCCGTCATTCCTCGGCCGAGGGACGGAAGGAGCGGGCTTTCTTTTTTTCTCCTTGACGCTTCTTCTCGTCCAGCATCTTCTCTTTGGCCCGCTTCGAGCGCTTGCGCTTCTGGCGGCGGATCTTGGCGATCCGCTGCTGTTCCTCGCTCTTCCGGCCCAGAATCATGCGCTCGATTTTTTCGGCCAGGATGCGCCGGGCGAGGAACCTGTTCAGGGCCTGGGAACGCTCCGCCTGGCACTTGACCTCGACCCCCGTGGGACGATGTTTGAGATAGACGCACGTGGCGACCTTGTTGACGTTCTGGCCTCCGGCCCCGCCGGAGCGCACGAACTTCTCCACGAGGTCGGCCTCGCGGATGCCCAGCTTTTCCATTCTGAGGCGCAGGGCTTCCTCTTTTTCAGTTCCGACGCTGAATCCGGCCATGACAGTCCACTCCTTCAGTTTTCCTCGGGCCGAAGGCGCATCCCAAGCCGTGCCGCACCTTCGGATATCCAGCCCATCATTCCATCCTTATCATGAGCCTGAAAAGCGCGTCATTCGACGAGAGTCCCGCGCATGCGCCTGCGAGGCCGGGAGCTCCCGGTGGGGCGAAGCCCGTCAGCGGACGCGCTTCAACGCCTCGTCCACGGCATCGAGCATCGGCCGTACCGAAATTTTCGAGCCCACGGCCCGTTCCATCCACATCTGGGGGATGAGGCGCCCCTGGCGGCACATCCGCTCCATCTCCCGGCCCAGGTTCTTGCCCTCCAGATACCGGCTGATCTGGAACTCGATGACGTGGCCGAGGGGATAGTCGGGCAGGTAGAGGGCGCTCATGAGCATGTGGGAGTAAACGGCCAGGATGGGCTGGTCCTTGACGCCCAGGACATCGGCATAATGCCTGTTCCAGACGTCGCGGGCGATGGCGTTCACCGCCTCCCGGAACTCGGACGGCGTCGCCTCGGGATGGCGGTACAGCCAGTTCCAGGCATGCGTGTCCACAAGCGCCACGCCCATGATCTCGTAGGCATTCCAGAAGGCCTCGAGGGCCTTGAGATGGGCGGCGTTGGGGTCCTCGACCTTGAGTCCGAGGAGCTCGAAGTCGCGGTGCTGGAAGACGTAGGCGAACGCCTCGGTGAAGGCGTTGTTGGGCACGCCGCGCAGCATGTAGGAGTCCACCCCATGGAGGGTGTAGGTCTGCTCGACGGTGTGGCCGAACTCATGGACGGCGATGTTGAATCCCTTGTAGTCCATCCCCCGCTCGCCGAACCGCGTCCGCAGCCGCGCCTTGTCCGATTTCATGTCCGCTCCGGCGGCGTGGCCCGCACCCCGGGACGGGTCGACCTGAATCCGGGGGGCGAGGAAGTCAGCCTGCTCCCTCGAGAATCCGAGCCGGAGCAGGATGTCGTCCAGTGCGTCCTGGAAGGATTCGAGCGTCGGGTACCGGGCGGCGACGATCTTGTCCAACTCCTCCTCGGACACCGTTCCTCCGGCCTTGAACCCGGGGTACCAGATGTCGAAGGGCTGGAGCGGCCGGCCCAGGCGGCGCCGGATAAGCTCGGCAACCCGCTTCACCTGCGGCGAGGAGATGAAGTCGACGAAAAGTTTTTCGACCTCGCTCTCGGGGATCTCGCGATCGATCTCGAATTTTCGCTGGATCTGGGTCGGGGCCGCCGGGAAGTAGGGATCGAGCTTCTTCATCGCCCGGAAAACGTTCAGCCAGATGCCGTAGCGGGTGTCGGGCTCGGCCGGGGCGGCGATCTCCCGCCCGTCCTTGTACACCTTGTTGCTGAAGGGATTCCACAGGACTCCGGCGTTGTTGACGACCGCCTGGGGGATGTCCTGCCGGACGATGCGGAGCATGACCTGGTAGAGCATCTTCTGCTTGGCCAGCCCCTGGGGATCGACGTAGCGGGATTTGAGCTCGTCGCGGAGATTCCAATGGGAGATCAGCCTCAAGTCCTCGGGGAAATGGGTCTTCATCCCGTCGTCGACGAGCCGTCCGGCGAAAATGTTGTAATCGGCGATGTAGGCTTCGGCCGCCGTCCAGGCCTTCGAGACCTCCTGATAGACCTCGGCCGGGACGCGGGAGGTGAAGAGGTCGCCCGTCCTGGCCATGGCCCACTCGCGGGGGCTCCATCCCGGGCCGAGGGCGGACTTTTCCTCGAGGGAAAAGCGGGGAAAGTTCAACAGGACATGAAAGGCGATTTTGTTGGCGAACAGATCCTCGGAGACATGGGCCGAGGGACTGTAGGCGCCGAAGATCCTGTCCAGGGGAAGGATCTCCCCCCCGTCGAGGTCAAGGGGCCTCTTGAGGTCAAGGGCCATCTTGTTGAAATGCCCGAACAGGACCTCGAGGTGCATCTCCAGCCGCTTGAGGCTGGCCTCGAGCGCGGCCGGGTCGGCGATGAAGTTCTCGAGGCAGAAAGCCCGGAAATCTTCGGCGCTCCCGTCCTCCTTGCGCCACAGAGAGGCCGCCTGGTCCACGCCCCTTTCGATGCGGAAACGCCGGGCTTCGCCGTATTTTTCGAGCAGGGCGGCCTTGACCGCGGCGCGGACGGAATCGCCCACCGCCGCTTCCTGGGCCGGGACGAGCGCCGCCGAGAAACAGAGCAGCCCGATAACAGAAAGAATGAAGATTCTCATGTCCTCCTCCCGTTATTCCCGATGATCCGGAGGGATTCCGGAAGATGATTATAATGCAGGCCGAGGCGCAATGTGAAACGCGGCCGGGCGCCCGGAATATGCGTTCCTCCGGCCGGTGATTCGTTCCCTGAGACCGGCGCGATATCCGGCTAAAATTCTTCCTCGCCGCAGCGGAGCGCGAGGAAATCTTAGAGATGAAACTGAAGGACGATGCAGATCCTGAAGGCGTTGAGACTGACGCCCGCCCGGCGGACGTTCAGGTAGTCCTCGCCCTGCGGCTCGTCGGTCCGGATGAACATCTCGGGGCTCTGCTCCCAGGTGTAGGGATCACGATAGAAGAAATGCCACAATGCCCCGTCTTCATTCACCGTGCCGCTTTCCGTGACTGTCGGTCCCCAGCCCTCGTCTTCACGGTAGATCCTCTCCGTCGATACATAGGTCAGCTCGCCGTCGCCCTTCCAGTTCTTGATGTTCGCCGCCCTGAAGGAGCACTCGATCCCCAAGGAAACAAACGGCGCGAGACGATACTCCCATCCCGCCCCGCCCTGGAGTCCGAGCGCGGTGCCGCGGGCTTCTTCCGTGACCAGGGCTTGATACGAGGTTTCCCGGGAGTAATCCTGATCGGGCTCCGGGTTGAACTCGTCGTAGTTGTATGTGGAATGATGCTCGTATTTGTGATCGAGGATGCCCAGAAAAAGTCCGGGGCCGGCGCAGGCATACAGGGACATCCCCTTTCCCAGGGGAACGAAATAATAGGCCTTGAGCTCGAGGGGGATGAGCCGGATATCGAAGCGATGCTCAAAGGACGCATCCTCGTCGATGACGAACATCCCATATCCGGATTGGGTGATATCGTAGGTGCGCCGGAGATCGCCCCGACTTGAAAAAGCCGCCGTGCCGATTCCGAACGAAAAGCCCAAGTTCCGCCCGGTGGTCGCCAGAAGTTCCAATCGCATGTCCGCATGAGCAGGAATGGGCGCCCAGTCCAATGTCGAGGACGTGAAGTAGCCTCTGGAATCCCATTCGCCGGCCCAATCTTGGTAGTCCCGGCGAAGCGTTTCCAAGTCTCCGCCTCCGCCAAGAAGGAAGCCGGGCCCGGCGGTCAGCTTGAGGCGGAAATCCCATCGGCCCTCGGCGCCCCGCGCGGCAGACGCCAGGCTCAAGACAAGGGTCATGGCCAAAACCGTCATAGACAGGAAAGTACGCTTTTTCATTTTCACCCCCCCAAAAAAACCGAATGAAGCTAAAAGACCCAAGGAGAGCCTATTTTTTACGCTGGGGACGGGCCCCAGTAATTTGTTTATTTTCAATAACACAACCTCTAGAAAATGCATTGGACGCGCCTCGGAAGATTTTTTTAACATTTCCGTAATCGGCTCCTCGCCGTGCGGCAGGCGGAATTCTTGGGCTTTCAGCTCAGTCCTCCCAGAACCTCCGAGGGCGCCGGTCCTTGTTATTGACCCGGTTGGCGTCCAGGGCCCACATCCCCCGGCCGTGGGTGGCGATGACGACGATATTGTCCCGGGGGTGGATGATGAGGTCGTGGACGTAAACCATGGGCAGGTCCGAGCCGAGCACGCTCCAGGTCTTCCCCCCGTCCTTGGTGGCGTAGACGCCGCCGTCCGTCCCGACGTAGAGAATGTTCCTGTCCACGGGATCCTCGCGGATGACGTTCACCGGCCCGAGAGGGATGTTGCCGGCGATCGAGGTCCAGGTCCGGCCGAAGTCCGTGGATTTCCAGACGTAGGGCGTGAAATCGTCGTCGCGCTTGCCGTTCTGGGTCATGTAAACCGTGCCCAAATCATAGGCCGAGGCGACGATGCGCGACACCCATTTCTGGTAGGGCAGGCCGGACATGATCTCCCGCCAGGTCCGGCCGAAGTCGCGGGTGACGTGCACCTTGCCGTCGTCCGAGCCGACGTAGATGAGGCCGGCGCGGCGGGGCGACTCGGAAATCGCGGTCAGGGTGTGGTAGGGGATGTCGCCCATCTCGGAGGGCGTGTTGTAGGTCAGGTCGGGGCTGATGCGCTCCAGGACGTCGCCCCGGTTCGTGGAGCGGAACAGGTACTGCATACCGTGAAAGACCGTCTCGTTGTGGTGGGGGGAGAGGATGATGGGCGCGACCCACTGCCCGCGGAGGGGAGGCTCGCCGGGGAAAGGCGGCGGCAGGAGGCCCTTCGTTCCCCGGCCGCGCGCTAGGCGCATGTCGGTCCGCATAATTCGGCCGTAGAAGCTGGCCGAGTAGACGGTGTCCGGGTCGAGGGGATCGATGGCGTGGCTGCAGCCCTCGCCGCCCGGCGCCCACTCGAAGGGGACGGCCGGGATCGCGTCGCGGCCGCGGCCGAGGTCCACGGCGGCGCGGAAGGAGCCGTGATCCTGCATCGAGCCGTAGATGCGGAAGGGCTCGGCCATATCGTAGGCGATGTTGAAGAACTGGCAGACGGGCAGGTTGTCCCTGAACTGTCGCCAGGTCGCCCCGCGGTCGTAGGAGATGACGACGCCGCCGTCGTTGGCGTTGACGATGTAGTCGGAATTTTCCGGGTCGATCCACAGGCCGTGGTGGTCGCCATGCATGCCCCGGAGCATACGAAAGGCTTTGCCGCCATCATTAGAGACGCTGAGGGGCACGCCGAGGATATAGACCGTTTCCGGGTCGTTGGGATCGACGCGGATTTGGCCGAACACCCAGCCGTACGTGCCCGAGTGGCGCTCGAGGTAGGCCTTCATCATGGATGTCGTCGGGGCGACGAGACGCCAGGTCCCGCCCCTGTCGTCAGAGCGGTAGACCGTCGCGCCCTTGATGATGCCAGACGAGGGCCGGCCGTAGGAGTCCAGGGCCTCCTCCTCAGTGGGCTCGCGGGCATATTCGTAGTTGTCCACCAGGGCGTAGAGCGTTTCAGGCTTTGACAGGCAGACGTCGAGGCCGATCCGGCCGCGGAAGCGGGCCTCGGGCAGACCGTCGACCGCAAGCTTCCAGTTCAGGCCGCCGTCGGTCGTCTTGTAGATCGCACTCTGGTCGTAGCCGGGCATGACGCGCGGATCGTTCCACTTAAAGCGGATGCGCTGCCAGGTGGCGGCGTAGAGCGTCGCGGGATCCGCCGGATCCATGACCAGATCAATGGCCCCCGTGCGGCTGTTGAGAAATAAGATGTTTTTCCAGGTCTTCCCGCCGTCGGCGGTCATGAACACGCCCCGCTCGACGTTGTCCGTCCACTCGTGGCCCGAGGCGGCGACGTAGACGATGTCCGGATTTTCGGGGTGGATGATGATGCGGGCAATGGTGTAGGTGCCCGAGAGGCCCATGGGCCGCCACGTCTTGCCCGCGTCCTCGGACTTGTAAATGCCGCAGCCCGCCTGCGAGCTGCGGAAGATGTTCGCCTCGCCCGTGCCCACCCAGACGATGTCGGGATTGGAGGGCGCGAGGGCGATGTCGCCGATCGACGTCGAGGCCTCCCGGTCGAACACGGGTTCCCAGGTCGTGCCCTCGTTCACGGTTTTCCACACGCCGCCCGAAGCGGTGGCGGCGTAGATCGTGTAATTCTTGCCCTTGGGCGCCACCACGGCCACGTCCGTGGCGCGGCCCGAGACGTTCGTCGGACCGATGTGGCGCCACTTCAGCTCCTTAAAAGGCGAAGCGGCCTCCATGTCGAGGTGGGCGGCCCAGCCCTTGAGCCTGAGTTCGGGATTCGTGCTTTGGATGCGCTTCGGCGCGGTCTGTCTCTGGCCGCTCGAGGGAAAGACCAGGACGAGGCCCAGAACGGCCGTCAGGGCCAGAACTGTCGCCGGCCTGAAAGACGGCGATCTCAAGCCTAAGGTCTTCATGGTCATGGAGTCCTCCTCTCTAGAGCAAATGGGAGATGACGCGTCCGACGTCGCCTGGTGAAGAAGATCGCCGCCGGCCCATCATGATGACCGATTGTATTCGCACCCAACAGGCAAGTCAAATCTCGGGAAGGACCTCCCGAACTTCATGAACTCTTAACAAACTTATGACGCCGCTTTAACAACTCAACGCTGACGCGGACTCATTTTGTTGTTGAGAAAAGCCTCCTGTTCTGGAGACGCAAAACGAGCCTCACGCTCGTGATAGGAGCCGGGTTATGACAATTGGACAACGGTTGGTTCTGTCACTGGACCGCAACTTCGGGCTCTTTGGCCGGGTCGAAGCACGGAGGGCCGACCTTTACGAGCGCCTGTTTACGCTCGGAGAGTGGGTGGCGGGCACAAAACGCGTTCTCGATGTGGGCATCGGAACCGGTGATCTCACCTGCCGTTTGTGCGGCCACACATCCGGCAGAGTCGTGGGCCTCGACGTCTGCGACCTTAGGCGGAAGGACATCATCGCCCGGGCGCCGTTCGATTACGTCGCCGCCGACGCGTGTTCCCTCCCCTTCCCGGACGAGTCGTTCGACTGCGTGACGCTGATCGTCATGCTCCATCATGTGGCCAATCCCCGACGCGTCCTTGGGGAATCCTATCGCGTACTCCAACCCTCCGGCCGCCTGATCATCCTCGAGGACCTTATCGATGAGCGCTGGTCTCCCCGCTCGCTTTTCACGATCGTCCATGACAGCGTCGTGAACCTTGAGTTCTTCGGCCATCCGCACTCCAATCGTTCTCTCTCCGGCTGGCACTCGCTCATCATCTCCAACTTCGAGGTTCGGACGGTGGAACTCCGCCTGGTCGTAAGAAGGACTCTTCTCGGGTCCCTTCACTACGGAGTGCTGCGCTACGAGAAGCCCCCGTCGGCGGGGGTGCAGGCAACCGAGAGACGCCTTCCTTATGCGTCGAAAGGACCAAAATAGGGGGATATAAAATAGGGGGACACAATACCCATTCACCTTAATTGAATTACGGTGAATAGGTATTGTGTCCCCTTATAAGAGACCATTGATCCCCATATATATTGACTTTTTGAAATAGGGTGAATAGGTATTGTGTCCCCCTTTTATGATAAACTTTTGCCTCGTCAAGAAAAGAGGTAACGCCCATGAAAAAATCGGCAGTTCATCTCCTCCTGGCGCCGGCCTTGTTCCTGGCCGGTTTCGTGCTTCCAAACGCAGCCGCGGAAACGGGCCTGCTCCCGACCGTGGCCGAGGCCTCGGACTACAAGGCCACTTCGACCCACGCCGAGGTCATGGCCTTCATCAAGGCCCTTCAATCCCGAAGCCCGAACCTCCGGGTGGAAACCATAGCCCGCTCGACCGAAGGGCGCGACATCCCGCTTCTTGTCCTCGGCCGACCCCTGCCCGCCTCGCCCGAGGCGTTCCGCGACGACCCGAGGCTCGTCGTCTACATCCAGGCCAACATTCATGCCGGGGAGGTCGAGGGCAAGGAAGCGTCGCTCGCCCTGGCCCGAGACATCCTCCTCGATTCCGCTCTCCCCTACCTCGACAAGCTTGTCGTCCTCATCGGACCGAACTTCAATCCCGACGGCAACGACAGGATCTCGTCCGCCAACCGCCGGAACCAGAACGGGCCGGAGCGCGGCGTCGGCGTCCGGCACAACGGCCAAGGCCTCGACCTCAACCGCGACGGCGTGAAGCTCGAGAGCCCGGAGATGCGGGGCCTGGTCGAGAACGTCCTTCGGCGATGGGACCCGGCGCTCGTCGTGGACTGCCACACGACGAACGGCGCCTACCATGAGGAGCCCGTGACCTACGCCTGGCAGATCAACCCCAACTCGGACCCCCTGCTGCGCACGTACATGTGGAACACCCTGCTGCCCGCCGTGGACGAGCGGTTGGAGGAAACCTACGGCTATCTCTCGATCCCCTACGGCGATCCCCGAGAATATCCCGATCTCGCCAAGGGCTGGGAAATCTACAGCCACCAGCCGCGCTACGTGACCAATTACGTGGGCCTGCGCAACCGGCTGGCCATCCTCGACGAAAACTACGTCTACGCCGACTACAAAACCCGCGTCCTGAGCTGCAAAGCTCTGCTCCGCTCAATCCTCGATTACTGCCTCGATCACGCCGCGGAAATCCGCGGCCTGGTGCGCGGGGCGGATGCGCGGGCCGCGGAGCGCTGGAGAAACACCGAGCCGGCGGATCAATTTCACACCGCCTTCGAGCTCAAGCCCCTGCCCGAAAAGGTCGTCATCCTGGGCTACGAGGTCGAGGTCACTCCCCGGGAGGGCACCTGGCCCCTCGTCCGACGGACGGACCGCAAGAGGACGTACACGGTCGACTATTACGCCGACGTCGTGCCGACGCGCTCAATTCCGTTCGCCTGGGGCTATTTCCTGCCTGCGGCCGACCCCGAGGTGGTGGAAAAGCTTTTGCAGCACGGCTTGGTCGTCGAGCGATTGACCCGTCCCGTCAAGGCCGAAGTCGAGGGATTCAGGATCACCGAGATCAAGCCTGACGAGCGCCTCTTCCAGGGCCATTGGATGACCCGGGCCAAAGGCGAGCGCTTCACGGAAACAAGGGAGTTCCCCACGGGTACAATTTTCGTCGGCACGGCCAACCCCTTGGGGAGCCTGGCCGCCTGCCTTCTCGATCCTGAAAGCGACGACGGCCTGCTTCTCTGGAACTTCTTCGACCGGCAGCTCGTGCCCCAGTGGGGCCGCGGCTTCCTGCCCTACCCCGTCTACCGCGCGCCCGGGCCTCTCGAACTGGAAAAGGAACCGCTTTCAAAACAGTCCAAATAGGGCAAATAGGGGGACACAATACCTATTCGCCCTATTTCAAGCCCGGATTTATGGACCTCTAAAAAGAGGAATTTCTTCAAGAACAACGCGCGGGTCCCTTAGGCGATTCGGCCAATAAGCGGCCGAAAAATATCGGCGCTCAAAAAACCTGCTTATTCCTTGCTTTCTTCAGCCTGCGTCCGGCCGGAGTGCCACTCCTTCCATTTTTTAACGGCGGCCTCGATTTCGGCTTTCTTTGCCCCGCTCTTGAGCTTGATGTCCTTGTTCCCGCTCATGTGCTTCAGGAGGCGCTGGATTTGCGCGCGCCCGTCTCCGTCGAGCGCGACGAGACGGTCGGCAATCGCCGGCAGGTCCGAAAGATCCTTGAAGTCGAGGGCGATGAGGGCGCCGACTTCCGCGGTCAGGACCGATGCCTCCTTCTCGGTCAGCAGGGCTTGGACGAACGGCGCGAAGTCTTCCGTCTTTCCCAGCTTGCGAAACGCCCAGGCGGCCGCGACGCGGACGTCGGACTCCTTGTCGCCGAGGGCTTGAACGATCGCCGCCCTCGCGCCCTCGCCGCCGAGTTTTCCCAGCGACTGGAGGGCGGCGGCCCGAATGTCGGCCTTCGCGTCCTGAGCCAGGCCGAGCAGGGCCTGCCCCGTCCCGACGTCCGGGAAGACGCTCATCGCCTTGATCGCCGTCGTCCTGACCTCCTCTTTCTCCTCGGCGTCGGCCGCCATGGCCGCGATCTTGGCGCGGCCTTCCTGGCGTTTGTGCCCGGCCAGGCCCTCGACGGCGGCCATTCTGACCTTTTCGTCCCCGTGATCAAGGGCGGCGACAAGCGCCGCGGCGCGGGCGTCGGTGTCCGCTCCGCCGAGAGCGAAGGCCGCGGCCGCCCGGACATCGGCGTCTTTATCCTCCAGGGCGGCGACGAGGGCCGCCAGCGCTTCGGGCGTGTCGTTCTCGCCGAGCGCGGAGCAAATGTTCGCCCTCTTGGAGGCGTCGACGCCGGACATCATGGCTATCAGCGCCGCGACGGCCGCCCCGCCTCGGACCTTCCCCAAGGCAACGATCGCGTCGTCGGCCCCCTTGCGCGAGCCGCGGGCTATCTCCGCCAGCTTCTCGACCGTGTTCTCGTCGGCGAGCCTGGACAGGGAGTCGGCGACGGCCGCGTGGTCTTCCTCCCGGTCGTTGCTGCGCAGCATCGCCAACAGCGGCTCTACGGCCGTCCGGTCGCCCATGTCTCCCAGGGCTTTGACGGCGTCATCGGAGAGGACGTCGTCTTCTTTTTTCGCCAGGGCGACAATGTCGGGCGTAGCCGCGACGTTCCCCAGCCTTCCCAGAGCCCGGACCGCTTCGCCCCGCGTCCGGGGAAAAGCCTTCGTGTCGCGGACGATTTCGTGAAGGAGGGCGAAGGACTCGGCGTGGCGGATTTTTCCCAGTGAGCGGACGGCGCCGGCCCGCAGAGCTTCGTTTTCGGTTCCTTTGGCCGAGGCGATGCGATGAAGAGCGGCCGCGGACGCCTCGGGCCAGCGATAGGCCCAGTAGGACGCGAAAACGCGCTGCCACAACGGGGCGCCCGTGTCGTCGAGAAGCGGGACCACGGCCTCGGCCGTCATGGGCAGGAGCCTGGTCGAGACGAGCTTCCAGCCGCCGTCGCCGGACGCGTCGCCCGAGCCCTTATCGGGGGCGAATTCGAGCACGCCTCGGAAAGAGACCGATTCGCCGTCGCGGTTCCGGGCGGTCATTTCAGGCGTGAGGACCCAGGCCTTGTCGCAGTATTCCCGGCGTACCATGACCGAAAGCTGGAGCTCGGTCTCGGTTTTTTTCTCCTCTCCGCGGGGGATGTTTTCAAATGCGTCCTTGGAATCATCCTCGCCCCCGCCCATGGTGAACTGCAACAGAGGGGGTATGTTCCGGAACATTCCCCCGCCTTTCAGACAGGTCTGGCTGTTGTAGAGCCCCATATCGTCGGGTTGTTCATGTCCGGCGCGGAACGACGAAAAGGCAGCGAACGGATTGTTCGGGTCGTCGCGTCCTTCCTTTCCCGAGCCGCGGAACTCGACGCTCCCGGAGAAATTTTCCGGGGGAGGATTGACGAAGGTCGCCCCGGTAATGACCAGGACCGTTTTCGGCGAGACGGGCGCGTCCCGGGCCTCGATGAGAAAAAGGTTGTCGCCGCTTTCGAGCTCATAGTCGCTCTCGTTCCGGGCAACAACCTTGAGCGAGTAGGTCCGGTAGGCCATGTCCGTATAAGCCCAGGTCTGCCTGCTGGAGCCCTGGGTGAGCTCGCCCGTGATCTCGACGGCCTGCCGCCAGGCGTCCGTCCAGGCCTCGGCGGTCATATCTTTAGGCCGGACAACCGGCGGTTCTTCAGGCTTCGGGCCACGATCGCAGGCTGCGGACGCCAGGAGCAAAAGCGCCGCGATTGAAGCGATTGAGCCTTTCAGACGAGGGAACGGCATCATAGGAAACCCTCCTTTTCAGCGACAAGATATGGACTGAAGATGCTAAAAAGCATAGACATTCCTCCGGGACAAGTCAACTCAGGATGTTTGAGAAAATAAAGATGATGCTGGGGCTTGACCCTATCAATCACTCTTTGATGAGACGCTTGAGCCTGGCCCTCAAGCGCTCGACATCGCCCAGCCATCCGCCATCCCGGGCTTTTTTCGCCTCGGCGGCCGTCCTGCCGGCGCTCTCGGGACAACCGTCGACACCGGGCGGGGCGGGCCCGGCGGCAGGGTCGCCGAACACGGCGGCGATTTCCCTCCTCGCTTCAAAGATCATTCCCAGGAGCCGGAGAGAACCGTATTTTTGACGGTCCCTGGAAAGCTCTTCCGCCGCGGCCTGCAACGTATTCATGACGGACAACCGGTCGCTCCACAGAGGGACGCATGTCTCGGTCGTCGATTTCATCTCTTTCAGGGAGTTGAGGGCTTTGAGGGCTTGGCTGACGTGGTCCAATCCGTAGAACCTGGCCGTCATCCCCTCCTCGGAATCCGGCTCCGCCATGGCCGCCGTCTGAAAGGAATGATGGGCGGCCCCGAGATGATAGCCGAGGAGAAAGTACCGCTGCCGGCATGATTCGATCGCCACACTCGTGACCCGTCCATCCGCCTGCTGCGTAATCTTCCGGCCTCGAAGCCCGGCGGCATATTCTCTTTCCGCTCTGACGAGGTAGTCTTCTATTTCGCCTCGCGCCTCCGGCCCCGGCTTTTCCGCAAGCTTATCGGCCAGCCGGTCGAGTTCCAGGCGCATCCCGCGATATTCGTCCCAAACGCCCAGAGGTTCCGAACACGACAGGTGCGCCCTCTCGATCCATTCTCCGACGCGGAAGAGAAGGAGAACGATCTCGGCGTCGGAAGCGTCCGCGGAACGGACGGGGCCGAGAAACATCCCCGTCTCGACGCCGGCCGCATAGATCCAATAACAGCAGCCGGCGGGCGGTGTCTTCCGGCCCTCTTGACCGGACAGCGGCCGGGCCGCAAATAAGCAAAGGAAGGTCAGCGCGGCCGCGAGCGAAACGGCCCAGGCCTTTCTCACGGCCTTCCCTCTCCCGACGGTTGCGGGCTGCTTCCTTCCCCGGCCTTTCCCGATCGGTTGCGTATAATGGCGGCGTCCACGACGGTCGTGGCCCTGTATTCCAGGCTCTTCATCAACTTTGCCAGCCGCTCTTCCTCGATGGGATCGAGATAGGAGGCCGTGACCGTGATCAGGGCGTTTTTGAAGCGCCTGAGCCGGGCGCGGCTGCCGATCCAGTCGGAATCCTGCTCGGGCAGCCAGGAATCGCAAATTTCCGAGGCCTCATCAAGCTTGAAATGGCCTGTCGGCCCTTTACGCTCCGACCTGGCTTTCCGCTCCTTTCCGGTTCCCGCCTCCAACGCTTTGGCCCGGTCCTCGAACATCACCTGGGCGACGATGTCGGACTCATAAGCCTCGATGGCGATGATGATGTTCACCTTGCCTCCCAGCAGCCAGATTCCGGAGTACATCAGGCTGGGAGTGGGCCGGTCGGTCCGAAATCTTTTCTTTTCGACTTCCGGCCAGGCATCAAGGGAAAAGACGTTGAAATCTTTTTCCAGGAAATACTCTGCCGCGGTTCCTCCACTGGGCGCCTCGTTCCTCTTGACTTGCGCTCTCAGCTTTTCGACGGCGAGCTTCTTGTTCTTTATTCTTTCTTCCAGCTCGGAGATCACCGTTTGCTTCAGGTCCTCCTTGAACGCCCGGCTGAACTCCAATACGGATGCAACACAATCTTCAAGGGGCGCCTTCTTTCCCTGGAACCGGTAGCGATGGAGGAAAGCCAGCGCCCTTCTCATTTCCTCCTTGCTCTTCCAGACGGCCAGCCCGAATTTTTGTGTCCAAAAAAGATGCGTCCCGCTCGGGAGACGGTGTTCTGAGAGCGCGTCGGGATCGACGGGCAGGCAATACAGAACATAAGAATCGTCCAGGAGCATGGCGTAGAAATCCCGCTTCTTTTGGAGGTATTGGAGCGCTTCCTCTTCGACCTTGAGCAGCTCCTCCGCGCGCTCGTCAGGAGGCGCGGAACGCGCCCCGCCGGGAGAAGTCGGGCTCGCCGGGAGAGTTAAGGCCAGGGAAAAGAGAACGAAAAACGAAACGCGAAACCGATTCGAAAGGCCAGTTCCCATCATCCGAGATAACCGCCTTTGCCTTCAGGCTAGCATAGGCCGACGAACCGAGTCAAACACCGGCAAAAAATTCCAAGCCTTGCCTGTTTGTCTCAAGGCTTGGCCCAATCACTTCCCTTTCAAAGGGGACGGATTCAGGGTTGGGCCCGGTTTTCCCTTCGCTGCACAGCACCGGCAGCGTTTTGAGAGCGGATCCGCCGGTACATGCTCAGAGAGATTTTATCGGCTTGGCTTTTTTGACTCGATCGTGGGATCGATAGGCTCAATAAAAGAGAAACGGTGGAAATCCGTATCCCGGGTGTAGATACGGCGGATGCCGTGCTCGCGCATGAGAACCGCCGTCTGGGCGTCGTAGAGAAGGTTGCCGCGCAGGAAAGCCGCCTTGCCGATGACTTCGGCCGCTACCTTGGCATGCCTTTCGGTCGGGACGAGCAGCCCGAAGGAATGCGAGGAGAGAACGGCCTCGACGAAAGCCCAGGCCTGCTTGGCCGTCCACGGCTTGCGGAAAACCCGCGGGTGGGTGATCACCCGGAAGAATTCATAGACGATGCCCCATGTCGCGTACCAGGGCGGCGTCTGCTTCCGCCATTCCTCGATCCTGGCCCTGCAGGCCGCGTACCACGGCGAGTCCTCGTCGGCGGCATAGACGAGAATGTTCGTATCGACGACGAACATCAGCGGCCTTCCATGGCCTGATAGAGGCCGTCCCGATCGGCGACCTCGACCAGCGCCCCGCCGCTCTTGAAGGAAGGGAGCGGGGCGCGGGGACATGCGGCTTTCCTGGTCCCGAGAAGAAGCCGCAGAGCGGACTCGACGAGTTCGGACATCGTGCACCCCCGGCGGGCCGCCTCCTGCTTCAAGCGGGCCATGACGGAATCGTCTATGTTCAATGTCGTTTTCATCCATATAACCATATAATCAATATGGCTATATGTCAATTAAGGTCGTCGACAGGGTCGCTTCAACCGCCTCTCGTGCCTGTTTCCGTCTGTCCGCGCAAACGGCGAGCGCCTACTTCTTTGCGCGTCTTGCGGGAACCCAGTCGATGACCGTGCCGCCGCTTTCGAGGTAAAACGGTGAGGCCAGGACATTCATCGTTCCCTCTCTCGTAACCATGAATTCCCTCACCCGGAACGTCTTCCCGCTGTGGATATCCTCCATCAGCATTCCCAAGCTCGGCACCGGTATGAAAGGATAGAGCTTCTCTAAAACCCCCTTTTTCTCTTCATCCGGAATTTCATAGACCTCGACTTCTCCCCAGGCCGCCTGAACGCGTTTGCGCGGATAAGGCAATTCCTCATCGAAGTAGTCTTTTGCATTTGTCACGGGTTCACCTCCGTCCGCTCCTCCACGTGCTCTGTTCTTTTCATGGGACGGTCGAAACGAACGAACTGTCTCAGAGTCAGCCGTAAATCCCCTGCCGGGGGCCGAAGGAAAAAAGAATGAGCGCGCCGGGAACAAAGGCGCCGGGTCCGAAGCGCAGCGGATCGACTCCGAGCCCGCCAGGGCCGCGGGTTTCATTCTCGAGAACGGACTGCTCAAGCTGTCGATCGATCCTGAAACGGGCGCCGTCTCAAGCCTGATGTGGAAAGAGCATGGGCGGGAACTCGTGGATGGTAGCCGCGGCCCAGGGCTCAACGACTACCTCTATGTCCCGGGCCGGGACTCGAAAACCGCGCGGCGCGCATCGAACGTGCGCGTCAAGGTCAAGGAAAACGGCCCGCTCGTCGCTTCCCTGCTCATCGCCTCGGACGCTCCCGGCTGCCGCGGCCTCCGCCGCGAGCTCCGGCTCTACAGGGGTCTTGACCGCGTGGACATCATCAACACCCTGGACAAAATCGAAGTCCGCGACAAGGAGGGCGGCCATATCGCCTTCCCGTTCCTCGTGCCGGACGGCGCGATGCGCATGAACATCGGATGGGGATTCGTCCGGCCGGAGGAAGACCAGCTCCTCGGCTCGTGCCGGGATTTCCTGTGCGTCCACTGCGACGTGGACGTCTCCAACGAAGATTTCGGCGTGATCTGGGCCTCGCCCGACGCGCCTCTCGTCGAGCCCGGCGCCATGACTGACGAAACTCTAAACGAAAAAAACACGCGCTCCTGGCGGGAGAAAACCGCTCCCGGCAGCGCCTTCTATTCCTACATCTTCAACAACTACTGGCACACGAACTACAAGGCCGGGCAAGGCGGCGAGATCTCCCTCCGCTACTCTCTCCGCCCGCACGGAGGCCCTTTCGACCCGGCCGAGGCGAAGAAATTCAGCATGAACGCAAAGCAGCCTCTCCTCGCCGCTCCCGCCGATCTCTCCACTCCCCCGCCCCCTCCCCTCTTAAAAATTTCCCCATCGAGCATCGTCGTCAGTTCCCTCAAGCCGAGCCGCGACGGCCGCGCCCTCATCGTCCGGCTGTACAACGCTTCGGACAAATCCCAAAGAGTCCGCCTTGAATGGCTTGGCTTGAAAAACATCCGCGTCACATTGAGCGATTTCGATGAGAAAGCCGTACAGAAACTGGGTCGGGTTTTCCCGCTTTCGCCCTGGGAAATAGCGACTCTCAGAGCCGAGGTGCCGGACTAACACCCGACCGGCGTCAGAGCGCCGGCGGCCAATTCCTCCAGGCCGCGGGTCTCGACTCGAAGCGTCGTTTGAAACTTGAGAAAATTCCGGACGCCGAGCCAGGAGAAAAAGCGATCGTACTGTAAACTCTTTCTGAACAGGAAGAAACTCGTCGGAAATCTTAAGGATCCGGGCCGGGGCGGCTATTTCTTCTTGGACTTTGCCTTCGCTTTTTCCGCCTCTTTCTCTTTACTCTTCCGGGCGGCGACGAGAAACTTGCCGCAGTTCTCGCAGATGTAGATGTCGTTCGAGCCGGCGATGGCCGAGCTCATGCCCGTGGCGGCGTTGATGTTGCAGCCCTGGCAGACGCCGTCCTCGAGCTCGGCCACGGCGAACCCGTAGCGCTGCATGAGCCGGTCGTAGCGGTTGAGAAGGTTCTCGTCGAGCTCGCCGCGGATGAGGCGAACCTGATTTTCGAGCGGCGGCCGCTTGGCCTTGGGCGTTCGCCGCAGCTTCATTTCGATCTCCTGGAGCTTCCTCAGCAGGCTGGCCCGGCTGATGATCTTGTCCTCGAGGGGGATGCGGAGCTCGATCTCGGACAGCACCCGGAAGAGCTCATCCCGGTCCTTGGCCTCGAAGGCCCGCCGCCGGAAACCGGGACGGCGAAGGAAGGCCGCCAGGCCGGCGAAAAGGTGGTTGAAAAGGCCCGGCAAAGCCGGGTTCCAGATGACGAGGATGACGAGGTAAACCTTTCTCTTGTCCACGGCGTCGAAGTCGATCCCCTTCTCCGAGCGGCCGACGGCCACGGTCAATTCGCCCCCGGCGTTGACCCGGGCGTGGGGCAGGGCGATGCCGTCGCCGATAGCCGTGGTCTCCAGGCGCTCCCGGTCGATGATGCGCGTCAAGAGGAGCTTTTTGTTGTCGATGTGCTTGTGCCGTTGGAGAAGGTCGAGAAGCTCGTCCAAGGCTTCGACCTTGGACTTGGCCTGGAGGTCGTAGATGATGTGGCCGGGCTTGAGGAATTCCGAGAAAAACGAGGCTTGAATCTTATGCGGTGTCTCCATTGGGGGAAGAAAATCCTAGCACATCTCTTCCCCTCAATTCAAGTCTTCTGGCCCTAAGAAAAAATCCCGGGATTCGCGGCCTGACCAAGGGGTTTGAAACAGAAACAAGGCGTACCGCGACAACCGCGCCCTAAAAAATCGCGCCTCGGAAGAACCTTCCGGTGTAAAGGACGAAGGCGGAAAAAACAAGGACGGCGCCGTAAAAACAGAGCAAGGCGGCCCTGAGCCAGGGCCTGACCGGCTTCTCCTGGGAGACGAGGGCCAGGACGAGGAAGACGAAAATCTCATAGGAGGCCCGAATGCCGTTGTTCATGTCCACCCACATCTTGGAATAGTTGAGCGATACGGCGGTCAGGACGTAAAGGGCCGCCGCGAGGGTGAAGACATTTCGTGTCCGGAAGGCAAGAAACACTGCGAAAATTGCGGCCAGTCCAAGCAGGAAGGCATAGAATACGGCGGTCGGGACGAAATCGGCCTGGTAGCTTCCGGCGCTGACCTTGCGGATAAGATCGGCCAGACCGACGAACGGCAGAGTCAGGACGTCGCCGCGATGGAAAAAAGTCTCCCAACCGTAGAGGCCGAAGAGGCGCGCCGTGAGGAACGCTCTCCAAATCGCATAAGGCAGTGCCGAGCCTCCGAGCCACAGGGCCGCCTTGAGGTCTTTGCGCTTGAAAAGCTCATAGCCGGCCGCAGCGGCCACGGCTACGAGTCCCATCTCCCGGACGAGGATAGCGGCGGCGAGAAGGAGAGCGGCCGGCAACATGCGCCTTTGCAAATAAAAAAAAAGACCTCCGAGCATAAAGGCCAGGCACAGGGACTCTGGGAGCCCGAAATAGAGGGACAAATGGAATCCGGGGACGAGCAGATATAAGAAAGCCCAAAGGGGGCTCTTCTTGAAAAAAAGAATGATTCTTAGAAAAAAGAACGCTCCGGCGAAATGAGAGAGGACGACGAGCCAGACCATGACCGCCGGGAACCGGGCGGCGTCGCCGAGCGAAACGAGCCTGACGAGAAGGGGAAATCCGATGCGGCCGGCCCGGTAGGCCGGATGGTCGAGGAAGAGCAGCGCCCGCCGCGGATCGTCCTTGACGCCGTTCAGGAAAGGGTCGTGGGCCAGGAAATAGAAAAACTGCCCGTCGTAACCGCTCCCCGCGGAGGGCAGGCTCCTCCGGATTTTTTTCTCCCGGTAGTAATGAAACCAGTCGGCGTTGAGGTGCCGAAAAAAAGGACGCTCGGACGTGTCGTCGATGAGGATGATGCGCGCCTCCTTGCCGACCCAGCGGCGGACGTCCCAGACACGGAGGTTCATGCGCTCCAAGTTCCGCCCCGTGTCCTCGCGCACGACGCGGCCGTCAACTATAAGCGCCGCCGCCTGGCGGCCCAGGTCCTTCTCGGGGTCCGAGCGGCCGCCGCCGAGGAGAAAGCCGATCTTGTCCTGCCTGATGACGAAGGGGACCGAAACGAGGCGGCCGTCGGGAGCGTCTCCCTGGCTCACACCGCCGTACTTGTCGTAGGTCGCGATGAAATGTCGGCCCTGGGCGTTCATGAAAAAAGGCCTCTCGTTGGCCCTGAGGTTTTCCTCGCCGACGGGCTGGTAGAGAAAGGCCTCTCCCTCGGGAGTCCAGTTCTCGAGCGTGCCCGCCTCGAAGTCGGAGTTTTCGAAAAGGAGGGGCGGGTCGACGTCCATGTAAAGCTGGTCGAAGTTCGCCAGGCGGACGTCGACAAAATGCATGAAGCGGGCGTAGTCGCCGCCGAAGGAGTTCTTGACGCCTTTCATGAAGGAAAGATAAATAAGAAAGACAAGGAAGGGAACGACGAACAGGACGGCGGCCCTCCTCGCCCGGCTCTCCTCGAGGCCGCGGGCGGTGAAGAAGGAGGAAAGGAAGCCGACGGCTCCGCTGTCCCGAAAGAACGTTTTTTCTGACACCGCCGGAAACGTATATCAGGGCCTGCGGCGAGTCAAGACGCCGCTTTGGAGTGCGGTCGCATGAGACCGCTTTCACTGGCGGCGACGCGTCGCCGCCTGTTAAAATAAAGGACGGCCCTGAGGCCGGAGTCATGCGATCGGGCGACAAGAAAGAGGAGGACGACATGACGAAATCCGCTGCCGCCAAAACGGTTATTGCAATTCTTCTGCCGCTTCTTCTTGGCGGCTGCGCGCCGGCCGACCGCGCCGAAATCACGACGGCCGAGATCGAATCCCACATCCGCTTCCTGTCCGACGACCTTCTCGAGGGCCGGGCCGTGGGCAGCCGAGGCGAAGCGCTGGCGGCGCTCTACCAGGAATCACAATTTAGGCGTTGTGGTCTCGAACCGTTTTTCGAGGACGGCTACCGGCAGACGTTCACTCTGCGGAGCGCGGTTCCCGACCGAGGGGCTTCCCTGGAGATTTTGAAAGGCGGATCGAAAACGGCCTTCCGCTACAAGGATTCGTTCGTCGTCGAATCCCACCGCGAGGACGGCCCCGAAGCCGTTGAAGCCGAGCTTGTCTATTGCGGCTTCCTCATCCAGGCCCCCGAGCGCGATTGGGACGACATTAAGGGCGCCGACCTCCGGGGCAAGGCCCTGTTGTGCGAAATCAACGAGCCGGGAAACCGGGAGGGCGGAATTTTCGACGGCGAAGATATGACTTACTACGGCCGCTGGATGTACAAGTTCGAAAAAGCGGCCGAGCTTGGCGCCGCGGGCGCGCTCATCATCCACAACACGCGCGGTGCGGCCTACGGCTGGGACGTCGTCCAGAACTCCTGGGACCGCGAGGGATTTTTCCTGCCCGACCGGCCGCGGCCGCTTCATTTCCAGGGCTGGGTGAACGGAGAAACGGCCGATTTTCTGTTCGAGGCGGCCGGACTCGACCGCGGCGCGCTTCTCAGCCGGGCGGAAAGCCCGGAGTTCAGGCCCGCGGCCATGGGAATCAAGGTCCGCGTCCGCCAGAAACCTTCCCACCGCTCGGTCGAAGTCCAAAACGTCGCCGGCGTCGTCCGGCCCGGCCGCGAAGAATACCGGGACCGTTTCGTCATTCTCAGCGCCCATTTCGACCACCTGGGCCGGAACGAGCGGCTCGAGGGCGATCAAATCTTCAACGGCGCCGTCGACAACTGCTCGGCCTCGGCATCGCTCCTGGCCCTGGCCCGCCACTACGCCCGACACCGCGACGAGCTCAAGTGCTCGCTTGTCTTCGTCGCCGTCACGGCCGAGGAGGAGGGCCTGCTCGGCTCGGACTATTTCGCCCGCCACCTGAACTTGAGCACCGACAAGGTCCTGGCCAATCTCAACCTCGAGATGACCAATGTCTGGGGGGAAACCGAGGAGTTGTATGCCATCGGCGGACGCCACTCGGACCTGGACGATGTCTGCCGCCGCGCCGCGGAGAACATCGGCTGCGCCTACATCCCCGAGCGCGAGGGACATCTGGGGTATTTCTTCCGCTCCGACCAGCTGAGCTTCGCCCGGGCGGGCATCCCGGCCGTTTGGCTCCACGAGGGGATCACTTCCCGCGGCGCGGACAAAGATTTCATTAAGCGCAAGACCGAGGATTACAAGAAAAACAAATACCACCAGGTCGCCGACGAGATCGAAGCCGACTGGGACTTGCGAGGAACCGTTCAGATATGCGACTGGGCCCGGGAAATCATCCGCCTGCTCGGCGAGGGAAAGAGCCTGCCCCGATTCAAGCCCACGAGTTCGTTCAGACGGAAATGAATTTATGGGATTGAGGCGACGCGGCGGCCCCCGACCTTTCCAAAGACGCCGTCGAGCTCTCCCTGAATTCCCTCGGGGAGACGGAGGGGCTATTAATATCAAAACAGATGGCGGCTGAGGCTAGCGTCGGTCCGCCGCCATTGAAAGCGGTCTCATGCGACCGCACTCCAAAGCGGCGTCGTGCCGCCGCACTCCAAAAAAACGGCGCGTCACCGCCTCATCTGTTGGAGTGCCCTCATCCCGACGGCCGGGAGGGAGGGTCGAGGCGCCATGCCGGCGCACGCCGAAAAGCGTCCGACCTGTCCTGAATAGGCCCGTTGCCCCCGGCTCCGCCGCTGGATCACTTTTTCGGCACGGGCAGGATGCCGCCGGCCAGCTCGCCGATGACGTTGATGAGCTGGGTGTCGGCCGGAACGACGACCTTGGCGTTCTGGGCCAGCGACTTCTCGACGGTCTCGAGCCGCCTTAGGAGCTGGGCGTTGCCGACGAAATATTTCTGGGCCGCTTCGTTGACCAGCTTGATGGCCTGAGCCTCGCCCTCGGCTTCCAGGATGCGGGCCTGCCGCACGCCGTCGGCCCGCTTGATTTCCGCCCGGCGCGCGCCGTCGGCCATGGTTTCGGTGGCCGTGGCGAAGTCCACGGCGGCGATCTTCTCGTTCTCGGCCTTGACGACCTTGTTCATCGTCTCCTGGACGTCCTTGGGCGGGTCGATCTCCTTGAGCTCGGTCCGCACGATCTCGATGCCCCAGCTGCCGGTCTCCTCGCGGAGCGTTTTCTGGAGCTCGTTGTTGATCTTGCCCCGCTCGGAGTTGGCCGACTTGAGGGTCAGGGTGCCGATGATGTTTCGCAGCGTCGTGCGGGCCAGGTTGACGATCTGCCACTGGTAGTTGTTGACGTTGTACTGGGAGTTCTTGACGCTGTCCTCGTCGGGCTTGACCTTGAAGTAGACCTGGGCGTCCACGCGAGCGTTGAGGTTGTCGTTGGTGATGATTTCCTGGGGCTGGGCGTCGACCATGACCTCAGTGATGTTCACCCGGTACAGCCTGTCGATGATCGGAATGATCCAGTGGAATCCGGGACGAGCGAAGCGCTTGTATTTCCCCAGCCTCTCGACCAGACCCCGGTGGGTCGGCCTGACGATGCGGATGCCGCTGAAAAACAGGATCACCACGACTACGGCGATGACATAGGTCCAATTCGAGTTCAGCATGACGTCCTCCTTTTCGCCGCTCAATCGACGATTCTGGGCCGCGTTCCGGCAACAGGAAACTCGGCAGCCCGGATTTGAACGATTCGATTCATTATACGATAAAAACATCGGGCTGTTTTCAAAATTGATGGACGGCGACGGTTTGCGCTTGCCATCTTCCCTCGGAGCGAATAAAATATGCGGCGCCTCGAGCAAGGAGAACCGGCATGGACCCCGTCTTTCTGGCCCGCCTCCAATTCGGCTTGACGGCTGGCTTTCATTTCCTTTTCCCGCCCACGACGCTCGGCCTGACCCTCGTCATCCTCATCCTGGAATCCTTCCATCTCAAAACCGGCGAGGAGCGTTACAAAGCTCTCTCCTCGTTCCTGGTCAAAATCCTGGCCGTGGTGTTCGTCATGGGCGTGGCCACGGGCATCACCCTGGAATTCGCCTTCGGCAACAACTGGTCGAACTACTCCCGGGTGGTGGGCGACGTTTTCGGCGCGCCTCTGGCCGCCGAGGGCATCTTCGCCTTCTTTCTGGAATCGATCTTTCTCGCCGTCCTGGTCTTCGGCCGCCGCCGCGTCTCGCGGGGCCTGTACTGGCTGGCGGCGTTCATCGTCTTCCTCGCCAGCCACCTCTCCGGATTGTGGATCCTGATCGCCAACTCCTGGATGCAGACGCCCGCCGGGTTCCGTATGGAGGGCGGCCGGGCGGTCCTGACCGATTTCTTCGCCGCGGCGTTCAACCCCTCGACTGCCGTCCGCTTCCTCCACACCATCGCCGCGGGTTGGATCACCGGCTCGCTCGTCGCCGCGGCCGCGGCCGCCTGGCTCATCCTGAAAAAGAAAAACCCGGAGGCCCTCTCCCCGCTGCTCCGCACGTCCCTGGCGGTCTTCATCGCCGTGTCGTTCCTCCAGCTCGGACTCGGGCACGCCCACTCCGTTCAAGTGGCCCGAACCCAGCCGGAGAAAATGGCCGCCTACGAGGGCCTGTGGGAAACGCGCACCGCCGCGCCGTTCACCGTCTTCGGCATCCCCGACGCAAAGGCGGAAAAAATACGGCTCCAGGTCGCCGTCCCCGGCATGCTGAGCTGGCTCATCCATTTCGACGCCCGAGCAGAGGTCAAGGGCCTCGACGCCTTTCCGCCCGAGGAAAGGCCCCCTGTTTTCCTGCCGTTCGTGTCCTACCACCTCATGATCCTCCTGGGTCTGGCTTTTATCGGCCTGGCCGCCTGGGGCCTGCTCCTTCTCCTGAGAAAAAATGAGCTTCGCTCGAGGCTCTATCTCAAACTCCTGCTGTTCGCCCTGCCGCTGCCCTACCTGGCCAACACCTTGGGATGGATCGGCGCCGAAGTCGGACGCCAGCCCTGGGCGGTCTACCGTGTGCTGCGGACGTCGGAAGCGGCCTCGCCGGTGGTCCCCGCGGCGCAGATCCTCGTCACGCTCATCCTCTTCACGGTCGTTTATTCCCTGATCGCCGCGGTCGGTATCAAAATTCTGGTCAAGATCGTGAAGAAGGGCCCCGGAGCGGGAGAAGAATGATGGAGCCGAGCGCGCTTCAAACCGCATGGTTCTTCCTCGTCGGGTTTCTTCTGGTCGGTTACTCCCTTCTCGACGGCTACGACCTGGGCGTCGGCTGCCTTCTGCCCTTCCTGACCGAGAAGGAGGAAGAAAAACGAATCCTCATTCGGGCCATCGGCCCGTTCTGGGACGGGAACGAGGTCTGGCTGCTCACGGCCGGGGCGGTCTTGTTCGCCGCCTTCCCGCAGGCTTACGCCACGGTCTTCAGCGGATTCTATCTGGCGCTGATGCTCGTCCTCTTCGCCCTGATTTTCCGCGCCGTCTCCCTGGAATTCCGCGGCCACGACCCCCAAAGGGCCGGTCTCTGGGAGCTGGCCTTCAGCTTGGGGAGCTGGATCCCGGCCCTCCTTTTCGGAGTGGCCCTCGGAAATGTCATCTTCGGCGTCCCGCTGGATTCGGGCGGTGAATTCCGGGGCAATTTCTTCACCCTTCTTCGGCTTTTCCCCATGACGATCGGGCTCCTGGGGATGACAACCTTTCTCCTGCACGGCGCCGCGTTCATCGCCCTCAAAACGGACTCCCCCCTGCGCGACCGGGCGAAGAAGGCCGCAATAAAGCTGTGGTGGGCGGAGTCGCTGCTTTTCGTCGCCTGCCTGGCGCTGTCGTTCGGCTATCTCCCCTGGGCCAGGACGAACGTTCCTGCCTGGGCGTGCGCCGGAGTGTTCGTCATCGCCCTGATCGTCCTCAACCTGGCCTTCGGCTGGGGGAAAGACAAGCTGGCCGTCCTTATGACCTCGCTCATGTTCCTGAGCCTGTGGGGGATCGCCGGAGCGGTTCAGTTCCCGGTCCTCGTCCGGGCCCGCGAGGCCGCCTTAAGCCTCACCGCGGCCAACGCCTCCTCAAGCCCCCTGACCCTCAAGGTCATGCTCATCATCGCCGCCGTCGGGCTGCCGCTCGTCGTCGCCGCCGTCGTTTTTATCCACCGGCTCTTCAAGGGCAAAGTCCGGGGAGACGATTCCGGTTATTGACCGCCGAGCGGCGGAGACCCATCAATCCGGCCGTTCAGCCGCGGAGGCCGGCCTTTCCGGCGAGTTCATAGACCGCCCGGACGCCGGCCGCCTGAGCGGCGCGGGATGCCAGATCGACTCCGAATCGGGCCGCCTCGCCGGGCGAAGCGCCGCGGCTGAGGGCCGAGGCCGTCGCGGCGCAGAACACATCGCCGCAGCCCGTCGTGTCCACGACCTCAACATCAAAGGCGGGCCTCGCCTCAGTCTCGCCTCCAGGGGTCGCGATCAGGGCTCCTTCCCGGCCTGATGTGACGAACACCGCCCTCAGCCCGAGGTCGAGCGCCCTCCGGCAGAAAACGCGGATTTCCTCCGCGCCGGCTTCCCGCTCCGGAAATCCCAGCAGGCAGGCGACTTCCCTGCGGTTGGCCTGGAGAAACGCGGCGCCGAGAGCCCAGTCTCTCCACTCCGGAACGGCGCGGTAGGCGCGCGGCCGGCCGAGAATCCGTTCCAGGGTCAGGGAGTGGATATCGAGCCAGACGGGACAGGATGCCGAATCCAGAATCCGGCGCCAGGCGCCGAGATCGAGCTCGAATCCGGAGTTGACGACCATGATGAGAACGGAGAGTCCGGGCAGGCCGCGGAGGATGCTTCCCTCATCGAGGGCCGGGACGGCCGAGCGCAAAATTTCGACCCTCTCCCCCCGTCTCGGGTAGCGGAGGCTCACCCTGTTCCCCGCGCCGGCGGCCCGCTGAAGGCCCTCCCTCCGAAACGTCGGCCAGCCGCCGATGAGGGATTCGACCTCAAGCGTCATGTCGTCCGCCAGTCGGGCGAAAAGCCGGGTTTCCTCCCCGAGCCCGCACAGGGTCGCGGCCTGGTAGAGCGCCCCGCCGAGATTCTCGAATTCCGGGCCGCCCTCGCGCCGGATCTCATCGCGGCTGATCGTGCCGATAAGTCCGAAAACGGGACGCGGCGAAGCGCTTTTTTCCATCACGGCTTGCTCGCCCGAAATCGTAATGAAGAACGGACGGCTTTTCAAGAACCGAGGCCGACGATGCCGGCCGCCTTTTTCGGCGCAAGGCGGCGCTCCGCCCCCTGCGGAAAAAACTATGCCGCGCCGAACTCCCGAGAAATCGGCCGGAGGATTATTTCTTTTCTTTATATCCCGCGGGCGGCTGAAAATCCCCGGCGGAGAGGTCCGCGGAGCGGAATTCCATAAGCTCGGTGTAGTAGGTCAGGACAGGCGTCTCGCCCTCGTCCTTGGGCTTGCGGTCCAGGACTTTCTTGGACAGCCGGCCCAGCAGCCCTCCCGGGCTTTCTTCTTCCTGGGCGGCCTGACCGCCCTCGCTCTTGGAAAAATATTTGCCGTCGACGACCACGGGAAAACCCTGGATTTTTTTGAGCTCCGCGGCGGCCTTGGAGGCCGAAAGGCGGGGCTTGCCGCCCGCCGGATCCAGGCTGCTCAGGATTTCGATCCACCCCAGTCCGAGATAGTCGTTGGCCGCGACGTCCCGGTCGAGACCCATCTTTTTCATATATCCGAGGAAAAAGGCCGTCTGTGTCTTCTGACCGGCGGCCATCTCCTGGGTCAGGCTCGTCGTCCAGACATCGGTCGTCAGGCTCTCCGTCCCCTTCTCTCCGGTCTTGGTGTTCTCCCAGTCCGTCACCCAGGTGATCATGTATTTTTGGCAGTCGAACTGATTGATGGTCCTGGTCTCTCCGGTTTTCACGACCTTAAACTCGGAGCGGATGATCTTGATGTCGCTCTCCCCGGCCTGTTCCTCCCGGCCCGGCTTGGTTTCCCCGGCTCCCGTGTCGGACGGCTTGGCCGGAGGCTCGATGGGCCGCACCTCGTACTGCTTTTTCTTGTGGTCGATGTTGATGATCGAAGACTGGGGCAAGTCGACGATCTCGCCGAACATTCCGGAGCGGAGCAGGGCCTTGCCCGCCAGGGAGCCGACGAGACCCTTGCCCTTGAACTTGCTCTCCATATCCACGGCCCGGCGCTCGGCCGTGAGCTTTTCTTCCTGGACCGTGGTCAGAGTCCCGAATTTCTGGAAAGAAATCTCCGACTTGGTCTTCTTGACCACGTCGCCGAAAAGAGAGCCCGCCAGGACAACGCCGGCGAGCAGACCGACCGCTATTTTTTTCATGGTTCCGAACTCCTTTGGCGCGGGATTTTTAATCCCTATAAAAATTATAGGGTTAAAAATGTATCACCCGCGCCTATTGGTGTCAAGCCCCGCGGCCCGCACCGCTCTCGCCGCGCCGGACGATGGAGCTCCGGGCGGAACAGGCTCACCCGTCCGGCCTTCCCCGGCCGGACATCCGCCCGACGGCCAGTCCGGCCAGGACAAGGTAGCCCAGTCCGATGACGACGAACAGAGCCTTTTTTTCTCCGGGCGGGGCGGAGACAGCCGTCTCTCCGGACCGGGGAAGGGGCTGGGGATCCCACGGCAGGCCGTGGGCTTCCGCCAAACCCCTGATGAACAAAAGGTGGATGACGGGCACCCCGCGGCGGGCCATCTCGAACAGGACGCCCCTTCTCCCGCGAGGCGGGATCGAGCTCACCCGGGCGAGACCGGGTTTGACTTCGAGGACCCTCGAATCCGTTCCCATGTTGGCCCAGCTCCCGCCGATGTTGACGAAGGCTTTGACGCCCTCGGCGCCCGCGGCCCGCTCGTAAAGACGAAGGCGGACGGCGGCGTTTTTTTCGAGTGAAGGCTCGTCGAGCAAAAAGTCGCCCCGTTCGAAGATCCTCTCCAGGAGCGCGGACCTCATCATCGGGTCCATGTTCCGGCCGCTGTCGGCTTCCCCGCCGAGCGATACGGCCAGGGGCCGGACATCGAAAATCCCGGCGGCGGCGAGGCAATCCATCATGTCCAGCCAGTGAAAGGCGGGGTCGTTGGCCCCGAACTGCGAGGCTCCCAGGGAGCAGATGAGAAGCGGCCTGACCTCCATGGCCCGGGCCGCGCTCAGGACGGCGACGATCAGGGCCGGGAACGAGCCCGAGGCGCCGACGGCCACGGCGTCCCCTTTTCGGACGCGCGCCTTGTCGAAAAGCCGGACAATGAGCGCGGCGAATTCGGGGTTGGTCGTCGTCCTTTTCGCCCTCAGGTTGCCCAGGGAGGTCGTGAGGGGCGAGGACTCCGGACCGATGAGGCCCGTCCGGTTGGGGTCGACGGCGGCGTCGATCGGGAGGCCTTTTTCTTCACGACACCGGGAGAGCGCTTTCGTCGCGAGGTCCATGGTTTCCGCGGCCGAGCGCATCTGCGCTTCGAGCTCCATCCTCGGACCGAAGGCCAGGGCGCGGGTCAGGAGATAGACGGCCAGGCTCACAAGAGCCAGCCCGTAGAGCCGGCGCGCAGCGTCCCCCCTCAAGCGAATCGTCTTGACGGACATGCGTCCCGGACGCCTCCCTTCACAGAAGTCCGATCAGGCGAACGGCGAACCAGGTGACGACCGTCACCACAACGCAGGCGGCCAGCGTGGGCAGCGGCTTCTGGCGCTCCATAGTGTTGGCCAGGAGGCCGGGGACGACCCAGCCGATGATCCGCGCTTCGAGGGGAAGGACGCCGTGCCGGGACAGAAGGAGGGCGCCGGCCTGACTGAAGACGGCCCCCAGGAGCAGCATGACCACGAACCTCCGCCTGCCGAAGAGTAGGAGACGGCCGGCCAGAATTTTGTAGACGCCGAGGGTCAGGAGCGCGGCGGCCAAAGTCGCGGCCAGGCGGCCGGGCTGGTCGATGAATAGAGCCAGGTAGGCCGGAACGATGATTCCGCCCGGATAGAGGCCCGTCAGCTCGGCGAAAAGGAGGGAAGCCGCCAGGCCGACGAACACCGTCTCAACCACCGCTCTCTCCCATTCTCTCCCAATGGTCGATCAGCGCCCGGCCCAGCCCGCCGATATTGCCCGCGCCGAAAAGCAACCCGCCTCTGGGATATCGGTCGCCGACATTCTTCATCACCGCGGACGGCTCACTTTCCCGAACCAGGGAAAGCGAAAGGCCCCGCCGGGCGGCTTTCCTGCTCCACAGGCGGGCCGCCGCTCGAGACGCTCCGGCGATCAACAACAAGTCGAACTCCCTGAAAAAATCCCGACTCGCGGCGGTCGCCCATTGAAGCGTCCGGTCCGGTCTGTCGGCCCTCAGGTTCAGGAGGGCGACACGGGGAGCCTTTTTCAACAGGCCGGCTTTTCTCAGCTTGTCGAGAAGGACCGCCGTGGATTCCGGCTCGTTGGCGGCGAAAGCCGAGGCGCATCTCCAGAGCCGGGGGGGGGCGCCGGCCCGGATTCTCCACAGCCGAAAAGCACCCGGATCGGGACGGGCGGAGGACATGGCTTTCAAGGCCGTCCTTTCGTCGACGCCGCAGGCCGAGGCCAGGGCCAAGGCCAAGCGCGTGTTTTCGTCAAAATCCCAGAGACGGCGGCGCCCGGTGCCGGGTCCAAAACGGCGGCGTCCGTTTCTCCGCGGGACGGTCTCAAGTCTCGCTCCGATCCGGCCGGCTTTCTCCGCCACGGCGGGATGGACTTCTTCCTCGAGCATGAACACCGTGCTCCCCGGAGGGATGGACTCCGCCAGACTGCGGGCGATGTCCTCCCGGTTCCGGCCCATGACGTCCCGGTGGTCGATCCGGACATTGGTGACGGCCAGGTAGGACGGCTTGAGGAGACGGCATGATTCGACGGCCAGGCATTCCGGGTTGATGCTCATCAACTCGCTCACCACCGCATCGGCCCCGAGGCGGCGCGCGGTCTTGAGAAGCGTTTTTCCCTCGAGGAAGCGAGGCGGCGCCTGCCGCCTGATTTCATGCTCACTTCCGTCGGGGTGGATGAGGACGGGACGCGACCCCGTCGTCTTGGCCAGGACGCGTCGTCCCGAAGCCCGCAGGGCGGCGGCGGCGAGCCGCGTGACCGAGGACTTGCCCCGCGTTCCGGTGACGCCGATCCTGAGCGGGATCCGGCTCCGCCTGATTCCCAGGAGAATTCTCTCGCCGGCGAAATAGGCCAACAGGAGGACGAGACAGGATGCAGTGACGGCCAATAGTCTTAAGCTCATGTCTCTTTGACGCCGTATTATAGCATGCCCCCCCATCCGCTCCGCCGGAATGCCTTGCCCGTGAAAGAGCGCGGCTTTTTTTGGGGAAAAAAAAGGAGGCGACTGGAAGGGCTGGGGGTTTCAGCTCCCTTCCATCGCCTCCACACTGAAAGGAGGGAATGTATGGGTATGGAGGCCGAAGCCTCGCATCACAATATGCCTAAATAATATGCAGGTTTTGTGCCAAATTCCGAACCCCATGGCTCCTTATGAAACAGGGTCCCAAAGGCTTCAAAACGGCCATGAATGTAAAATTACTTAAATATCCGGAAAAAATAATTTGGCTCTTCAGAGCCGCTTCTCCAAGTCGCCCTTGGGGGTCAACAGGATGTCTATGGAGCGGGACAGGGCGTCGAGGTCGAGGGGCTTGACGAAAAAGTGTCCGATCCCCCTGCGCGTAAGCTCGGCGATGTCCACCAAATCCGGGAAGGCGGAGATAAGGATCGCCTCGCCCATGTAGCCCGCCTCCCTCAATCGGGCCACGAGCTCAAGGCCGCTGGTGTCCGGGAGCTTGAGGTCGACGATGACGAGGTCGGGCTTGATGGTCCGGGCGCGCTGCATCGCTTCCTTGCCGTCCTGGGCGGTGGAAATCTTGTATTTCTTGTTCAAGACGAGCGTGAATGTTTTGCGGATGGTATCTTCATCCTCGATCACGAGAATTTTCTTGTTGAGCATGGCCTGAAATCCTTTACCCCTCACCGATTTCTGCAATTTTTATGCCAGGAGAAGCCCACGTTTTCCTTGGGCAATCCGCGCTCCCTGCCCCGCCGGGGCGGCTAGAGGCGTATGGAAATTTGACATCCGGGAACAAGGGTGTTTACGCCGCCGTGGGGGTGACGACCGTCAGCTTGTACTCCCGGATCTTCTTGTCCAGCGTCGGCCGGCTGATCTGGAGGATCTGGCAGGACCGCGTCTTGTTGCCCTTAGTCTTGTTCAGGACATGCTGGATATAGGACTTTTCCACTTCCTTGAGCGACACCAGCTCGCGGCCGACGGCCGGGCTCTCAACGGATTCCAGGGGCAGGTTCTCCTTGAGGACGACATCGGTCTTGGCCAGAATGATGGCTCGGGTCAGGGCGTTCTCGAGCTCACGGACGTTTCCCTTCCATGGCAGGCGGGTCAGGAAATTCATGACCTCTTCCGGAACCTTGCGCACGCTCTTCTTCAGTTCGCGGTTGATCTTCTCCAGGAGATAGGCCACCAGCTCGGGAATGTCCTCGCGGCGTTCGCGGAGCGGAGGGAGGTCGATTTCGACCACCTTGAGCCGGTAATAGAGATCCTCCCGGAATTTTCCCTTGTCGATCAGAACATTCAGGTTCTGGTTCGTGGCGGCGATGATGCGGGCCTCGGTCTTCAAAACCTTCTCCCCTCCGACCTTCATGAAGTCCCGCGATTCGATGACCCGAAGCAGCTTGGACTGGAGGCCGGGCGAGACGTCCCCGACCTCGTCCAGGAAGAGCGTGCCCTTGCCGGCGATCTCGAACTTCCCCCGCGTTTCGACCACCGCGTCGGTGAAGGCCCCCTTGACGTGGCCGAAGAGCTCGCTCTCCAAAAGGGTGTCGGAAATGGCCGAGCAGTTGATGACGATGAACGGCTCGTCCCGGAAAGGGCTGTTGTAATGGATGGCCTTGGCCACCAGTTCCTTGCCCGTGCCGCTCTCTCCCTGAATGAGCACGTTGGCGCGCGAGGAGGCCACCGAGCCGATGAGCTTGAAGACCTCCCGCATCTGCGGGGAACGGCCGATGATGTTGTCGATGGTGTACTCTTTTTTCTTCTCCTCGATAAGAAACGTGACCCTGTCCTCGAGCTTCCTGACCTGGAAGGCCTTGTCGATCGTCAGGTCCAGGGCGACGAAATCCAAAGGCTTGACCAGGTACTCGAAGGCGCCCTGCTGGATGGCTTCCACGGTGGTCTTCATGTCGTCGTAGGCGGTCATGATCAGGACGCAGGGCCGGGGCGTCGTCTGCTTGATGCGTTTCAGCACATCCAGGCCGCTGAAATCGGGAAGCCGGATGTCGAGCAGGACGAGGTCCGGAAGGGACCTCTCGATCTCCTCCAGGCCTTTTCCCCCCGTCTCGGCCTGCCGGACCTCGAATCCCTGCCGGCTGAGATGGGAGGCCAGCGTCTTGAGAATGAGCGGGTCGTCATCGACGATGAGCACGGATTTCATGGGACCTCCTTCATGGGAAGCGTCACCTCCACGACGGCACCGCCGCCCTCGGCGGCGACCATCCGTATGAACCCCCGGTGCTGCTCCAGGATCTTCCGGGCATTGGACAATCCGAGGCCCACGCCCGTGGTCTTGGTGGTGAAAAAGGGCTCGAAGATCGTCTCCGCCAGCTCGGCCGGTACGCCGCAGCCGTTGTCGGCGATCCGGACCCGGATCCATGCGCCGGCATCGTCCGTGACGCGCTCCAGGTCCAGCTCCACCCGGCCGTCGACCTCCACGGCTTCCAGGGCATTGCGCAGGATGTTGGTGAAAACCTCCCTCAGCTTCTCGCCGTCGCCCAGGACTTCCGGCAGACCGGACTCGTAGCGCCGGACCACGGCAACGTTCTTCTGCTCGAACGCTTCGCGGAGAGCCTTCAACGACTCCTCCACAATCTGCTCCATGGCGAATCGGCCGAGGTTCAATTCCGTCACCCGGGTGTAGTTGAGGAATCCCTTGATGAATTTCTCGATCTGGGCGATCCCCTCCTGGGAAAGGGCCAGATGCTCCCTCTCGATTTCGTCCTGTCGGTCGCGCTGGGCGAGCCGCTGGATGTTGAGCTTGACCGAGGTCAGGGGATTCCGGATCTCGTGGGCGATGGTGGCCGCGATCCGCCCGATCGAGGCCAGCTTCTCGGCCTGGATGAGCTTGCGGTTGGCTTCCTCTTTCTCCCTCTGAGTTTCCCGGAGCTGGCGGCTCATTTCGTTGAAGCTCCGGGCCAACTCGCCGATCTCGTCGTGGGAACGGACGGCGATGCGATGGGAGAAGTCACCGCGCGAGATCCGGACCGTCCCCTTGGCCAGTTCCTTGATCGGCCGGGAAAGCCTTCTGGCCAGCAGGGCGGCCCCGGCCGTGCCGAGGAGAACGCCGGCCAGGCCGATGAGAAGGAGCACCACGCGGGTCCGCCGGATGGCGTCGTGCATATCCTCGAGGGACAGGCCGATCTTGACCGATCCCCAACGGGTGGTCGAGCCGCGGGCGAAGACGGGCCTCTCGACCTCCAAGACCCGGAACGGCTTCTTCTCAAACTCCAGGCGAAGCCGGGTGAAGGAGACGGTCTCCGGATCGGCGTCGGCCGGCAGCCGGCTGCAACAGAAAACGTCCTCCTTCCGGCTCACCGATTCGCTGCTCACCAGGGGAGCGTTGAACCGATCGTAGAACACGATATACAGCAGGTGGTCGTCGACCAGGTCTTCGATGTTGCTTCGGATGGCTTCCAGATCGTAGAAAAACAGCGGATCGAGGTTGAGATTGGCGATGTTCTGACTCAGGAGCATTCCCCTCGCCTTGGCCTCCTCGAAGCTCGAGTCCGCCTCCCTTTTCTCGATGACCATCAGGATCGCCCCCAGGAGGGAAATGAGCAGAAGAAGAACGGACGTCAGGAAGCGCTGGGCGAGCGTCCGCCGAATCAGCACCCGGTCACTCTCCTCGGCGTATCCAGACTTTCGCCGTGTTCAGGTAAGGAAATCCCAGGGGCGGAACTTCGATCCCCCGGACCCGCGGTTGGATGGCCATCCTCCGCGACTGGGAGAACAGGGGCAGGATGGGGATGTCCGTGGCCAAGACGCGCTCGGCATAACGCAGAATGTCGAGGCGTTTGGACCAGCTGCGCTCGGTATCGGCTTCCTCCAGGAGCTTGTCGAACAGGGCGTTGGCATAGCGGGTGATGTTCTGCGTCGACCGGGACAGGAACAGGGTCCGGAGGAAGCTGTCCGCGTCGGGGAAATCCGTTCTCTGCTCCATCAACACCATATAGGGCCGGCGGTTGGCGACGATATCCCCGTCTCTTCGGTACGTCCTCAGGGAGAGACGGAAACCGAGTGTCTCGAGCTGGGTCTGGATCTCCCGGAAGAGACGGACGCACGCCTCGCGGCGGCCTTCCCGGACGTACAGCGTCATGGGGGGCAGGGATTTCGAGCCGGGATAGCCGGCTTCATCGAGCAACAGCCGGGCTTTTTCGACATCGGCTTCCTTGTACTCCACGAGGGGGAAGAACCCGGGGAGCCGGGGGGGGACGAAATTATGGAGAAGCCGGGGAACGGACTCGCTCGTCGTGGCCGCCCGAGCGATTCGACCCCGATCGAGGGCCAGGAAAACCGCCCGTCTCACGGAGGGATTGTCGAAGGGGGGGATGTGGCAGCTCATTCCCAGGAAGACCGCTTCGAGGGAACCCTCTTTGATTTGGCAGTCCATTCCGGCCAATCGCTCCGAGACAAAAGGAATGATGTCGATTTCCTTCCTCTTAAAATGATCGAGAGTGTAAAAAGGGCTGTATTCGACCGCGTCGAGATGAGGACGCCCGGCGAAATACCGGGAGTTTCTTTCCAGCCGAACGCCGACGATCTCAAGCCGCGTTCCGCGCAGCCAATAGTTGAATCGGAAAGGGCCGGTGCCGACGGGTTTCCAGAAAAATTCCCTGCCCTGGGCCCGCACCAGGTCGCGCGGAAGAACTTTGCAGTAATACATGCACAAAAGGGCAAGGCCGGAGACATAGGGTTTGGTCCAGTGGATCTCAAAGAGGTGGTCATGAACCGCTTTGAAACCCGAAACATGAGAGGCCCGTCCCGTCCAGAAATCCCGGGCGCCGGCGACGCGGTTGAGAAAAACCTGGGCATAAGGCGAGGCCACTCTGCGGTCAAGGAGCCTCTCCAGGGAATACTTCACGTCCGCGCTCGTCAGCTCCCGGCCGTTGTGAAATTGAACGCCCCGGCGGAGATAAAACGCATACGTCTTTCCGTCCGCGGAGATCGTCCAGTATTCGGCCAGGGCGGGCACGACATTCAGGTCCTTGTCCAGACGGACAAGGCCGTCGTATATCTGTTCCAGAAGGAAAATGTCGGCTTTCCCGGCCGGATCAAGGTTGAGATCCAGAACATCGGTGAAAGGCTTGATTCTCAAGACCCCGCCCGGTTTGGGTTTTTCTTCGTAGCCCTTCAAACCCGAAACGACGGGAACAGAAAAAACAATTCCCCACACGACCAGGAAGCAGGCCATGACCGCCGGGCGCTTTTTTCCCATGGGAATCAAATGAATCCATGAGCAAACTTTATGCCAAACAACCTTGGAATTCAAAAGTCATTACTCATGGATTCTCTATCAACGAAATGCCCTTCGTGTAAAGATAATTTACATGATTGGCTCTCAGATTTCAACAGTGGGCGCATTTTTTTTTGCCGGAAGAAAATCAGGCGCACGGTCCGCGTGATTTCACCGGCGAAGGCCAATCATTCCAAGGCACGATCCGAAATCAAGGAAAACGGCCCGGCGAAACAGGCCGGGGATCGGAACGTCAAAACATCAGTATTTTCCGTCCATCATGAATTCGGAGCTGTCCAGCCAGAAACCGGAATTGGTCAGGGAATCATGCTGCGCCTGGAGGAGATCATAATGGAATTTTTCTTCGTCGCTGATCTTCTCGAACATCTCTTTGGCTTCGGGCTCCTGGGACTCCCTGGCGCAGCCCTTGAAGAAATCGATGGCCTTGAGCTCGAGCTCCATGCCGATGCGCAGGGCTTCGAGGTCGCTCTGGCTTTCAGCCCGCTTCATCCGAGCGGCCAGTTCTTCGATGACCGGCGAAGAGCCTTTGACTTTTTCCCTGTCCACGAGTTTCTTCCATTCCTCGGACTTGAGGACGGAGGAAAAAAGACGGCTGAAGGCCTCGAGGTGCTTGACCTCTTCCTGGGCCAAACGGAGGAACATTTTTTTCCCCAGCTCGTTGCGGGTCGCCTCGGCGGCGTGGTTGAAGAACGCCTGACCGTTGATTTCCAGCTTGATGGCCTCTTCGATGAATTTCCTGATCGGGCCGTCGATTTCGCTCATGAATGTTCTCCCTTGTTGTTTTGGAGGCGTATCATAATCCAATCGGCCGACATTGCCAAGCGTTTTGTTCCGGCCCGGCGCTCAGCCCGGTTTTCGAAGGATGTAGTAGCCGGAGCCGGAGCGTCCGCCCCCCAGAAAATCCCGAACGGCATATCCCCGGCCGAAAAGATCCTGGAAAACCCGGCGGCTCATCAGTCTCCAGGTGAAGGGGATGCTCCTCACTTCCCCGTCTTCGACGTCCGTCTCCCTGAGCATTCTGTTGAAATCCGCGGGAATGGGGACATAGACGGTCTCCGAACCGAGGCCTGTGCGGATCCCGCGGACAATCTCAAACTCGGCCGGTCCTTCCCTGCCCCGGACCGTTTCTCTTCCCACGTCCAGGACGCAGGCTTCCGTCGAGACGGAGACATCCTCTCCCCCGGCCGGGCGGGGAGAGGGAGCGTCGAGGTCCCAGAACATGAAGAACCGGTCGCTGGGAATGTCCTGCCTGTTGAGATAGCCGCCGAACTCCCCATAGGTCGCCACTCTGTATTCAAGAACTTTCATGCCGAAGTGATGGACGTTGCGCCGGGCGTTGACCGCGGTCAGGGGATCATAGGTGCAGACGACGGCGTGGATTCCGAAAATCCCGCGGACAACATCGGCCTGAAACTCCTTGATCCGGACGCCGAGTCCGAAAGACCGGTACTCCTCCTTGACGCCCGTGTACTGCGAGTAAAACCAAAGATTGTCGGAGGACCGGAAGCCGAGGCTCTTGTCCCGGATCCCGACGAACCCGTAGGAAAATCCGGCCAGGCGGCCGGTATCCGCCGCCGGCCCGGCGGCCGGGCCGCAGTCCGTGACGGCGATGAGCAGGCTGCCGCCCTCGTGGAGGAAATTCTCGCACATCAGATTCCGTTCCGAGGGCAGGCGGTCCCCGGCGACCCCCCAGATGTCCTGGCGCAGGGCGTCATATTTGGCGTAATCGGCCGCGCGGTCGGAGGTTTCGACTTGGAAGCGGAACGTCCGGGCTCCGACCCGGACAACGCGTTCGCATTCGGTCCCGACTTTCATCCCTGCCTCGGACGGGCCCATTTTATCTCAACTCTCTCCCTTCGGCAAAATCCGTAAAAAGGGAACGAATCTTTTGACAGGTCCGGACGGCCATGCTATATATAGCTGCTCTCGGGAACAAATCCGATGTTTCAAAACCCGGATGTCAGCAGCGCGCCCTGCATCATCAATCCCCGCGCGGCCAGCTACAGGTGGCAAAGGAGGTTCTTTCTGCGCCGCTATCTCCAGAGGAAGCTCAAGGGCGCCCCGACCAAACCTCCGTTCAGCAAGAACGAAACCATCCGCCGGGCGAGAGAGCTGAGCAAAAACAACGCCTTTCTCGTGGTCGTCGGCGGAGACGGCACGGTCTCGGACGTCATCCAAGGGATTTTCGAGGCCGGGACGGCGGGCCGCGTGCGCCTGGGCATCATTCCCATGGGCAGCGGCAACGCCTTCCGCAGGTCGCTCGGCATCCCCAAGGGAGCCAAACAGGCCCTGCGGCTGCTCAATGAAGGCCGTCTGAAGCCCATCGACCTCATTCGAGTGAACGGACGCATCGCCGCCTTCATCAACATCGGCGCGACGGCCGAATGCGGCTATTACGCCCATAAAAATTTCGCTCCCGGGGCCCTGGGCCATTTCTTGTCCATATGGCCGAACCTCTTCTTTCCCCGTCAGCGCGTCGAGGTGGATTTGTGGGACGGGAAGGACAAAAACGGCGTTCCCTTCGAGCGGAAAAAGCTATCGCTCAACATGCTGGACTGCATTGTCACCAAGACGCAGTTTTTCGGCTACAACTGGAAGATTGCTCCCTACGCCGTCGTCGATGACGGATTTCTGGACATCACCTTTTTCGAGATGCCGGCCCCGGCCTACGTGTCGATGGCGCCGTTCATTTACACCGGCCTCCTGCAAAGAAAACTCCGGCGCTACAAGGCCAGGAAAATGGTGATTCGGGGCCTCTGTCTGGCCGTTCAGCACAACGGCGAAGACCTCCCCTACCAGGACACCGTGGAGATGGAAGTCATTCCCAAGGCCATTCAGGTCGTCGTGCCGTCCTGAGCGGGGCTCCCGAGACCGATCCGGGGAAACCGTTTCGCCGGCGCGAGGGCTATGATGTCGTCCGGAGGAGGACCGATGAAAACGCTGGCCATTCCCCTTTGCGCCGCCGGCGCCCTGATGTCGCTTACGGGCTGCTCCCTGAACGTCCATCTCGACTTGCTGGGCGCGGACACCCTCCAGGAAGTCGTTCTCCTGCCCAGCAAGGCCAAGGAAAAAATCCTCTTGGTCGACGTCTCGGGCATGATCACCGCCGGCGGGGACGGCGGCCTCCTCAGCCGGGAAAAAGACTCGACGGCCATGGTCTACGCCCAGCTCAGCCGCGCCTCGAAAGACCGGGCGGTGCGGGGCGTCATCCTGCGGCTGGACACTCCGGGCGGAGAAGTCACGGCCTCGGACGTGATCCACCATGAAATCCTCCGCTATAAGCGGAAAACCGGCGTGCCCGTCACGGCGCTGATGATGAGCCTCGCCGCCTCCGGCGGATACTACATCGCCTGCGCGGCCGACTGGATCGTCGCCCACCCCACGACCCTGACCGGCAGCATCGGCGTGGTGGCCCTCTTTCCCGAGACGGCCGTTCTCCTGGACAAGCTGGGGCTCCGGGTGAACGTCATCAAGTCCGGGGGACTCAAGGACGCCGGAAGCTTCTTCCGGAAGATGACTGATGAAGAAAGAATTCTCTTCCAGAGTCTGATCGAAGGGGATTATCGGATTTTCCTGGATGTCGTCGCCGCCGGCCGCGCGGGCCGCCTGACTCCCGAGGAAATCCTCGGACTGGCCGACGGCCGGGTTTTTTCCGGCCGGCAGGCCCTGGAGCACAAGCTGGTCGATGCGGTAGGCTATTTCGACACCGCGCTCGAAACGACGCTCGAAATGGCGCGCCTGCCGAGCGCCAAGGTCGTGACCTACACGTATTATCCCAAAATCAAGACGAACATCTATGCCGTCGCGTCGGCCGGGGAATCCCTCATGGGGAGCATGGACTGGACGCGCGGCCTGTCCGGGTTGAGGAGCGGCCGATACTACCTCTGGCTTCCTCGGGCTTTTCGGCCGTGAACACCGGCCGAAACATCACTCCGCCGGCTTGACCGAAATTTGGAATTCGGGCGGATTGACGATATGGGCTTTGACCGAGCACGCGTCCGCGGCCCGGATGACCGCCTGGTGGTATTTCTCCGGGAAGCCGGCCGGAAGCTCGAGCTCAAGCGAAATCCGGCTGATCCGCCTCCGCACCGGGTCGCGCTCGAGGCTCATCCGCACCCCTGAACCCGCCGTGTCAATGTTTCTCTCCCGGCAGAAGGCCAGGAGATAGAACCCGACGCACGAGGCGATCGAGGCCAGGAACAGGTCGAAAGGCGCCGGAGCCTCCCCTCCCCCGCCGGCGTGGACCGGCTGGTCGGTGCGGACGAGGCGATTCTTGATGTTCACGTCGACCTTCAGCCCATCGGGGAAAGTCACTCGGATGTCGTCCATTTCACGTCTCCTTGGTTTTCGGCTCCCGGAGTCCCTTGGAAAAAACGGCCAGCAATAGTGCCTTGTCTTCGACCGCCATCCCCAGGCGCCCGAAAAGGTCGTAGACTCTGTCGGTGAGCTGGGTGCGGTTCGTTTCATGGATGAATCCCGCCTGCTCGAGCTTGAGACAGATGCGGGCGATGCACTCTTCCTGCTCCGGTCGGGGCAGCGGCCGGCGGAACACCACGGGCTGCTCCTCCCGGTCGAAGTCGAAGACATGGAACAGCGTGAGCAGCACCGCCGCGGCCAGGTTGTAGGACGGCTGGGTCGAGGCCTGGGGGATGACGAAGCAGGCGTTCGCCCTTCGAAGCTCCTCCCGGCTCAGGCCCGTCCTCTCATTGCCGAACAGCAGCCCGAGCCGCGTCTCCTCCGGAAGGCTGAACATCCTGCCCACGGCCTCCCGGAGCGAAAGGCTGACGAAATCCTTGCGGTAGCGGACCGTCCCGGCAAGGACGTAGTCCAGGTCGGCCACGGCCGAGGCGGTGTCCGGATAGAAGCGGGCTCGGCGAAGGATGTCTCCGGAATGGACGGCCACGGAGTAGGATCTTTCCGGTACGCGCTCAAGCCCCGCCAGCCGGAGCTCTCGAAAACCCGTGTTTTTCATCGCCCGGGCCACCAGCCCGAGGTTGTCCGCCTGCGCGGGACCGGAGAGGATGACGGCCGCCGTCCGGGGCGAAGATTTGCGTGAGGCGCGAATCATGATTTCGAGATTATACGCATTTTCTTCCTTCCATTCCATAATCGGCCGCTCCCCGCTCAAGCCGCCCGCCGCGGGCCGGACATTCGGGGCGGCCTGATTCCCTCCTCCCGGAGACGGCCATGCCGGAAAAAGAATAACGGAAAGCCCTTCTTCCTCGTCGGGCGAGCGGTTGAAATCGCCGTTTTTTCTCTTGACCTTCCGCGGCCGATTTAGTAGAATTTGCGCGAAAATAGAGGCATGTGCTCAGCAGTGTTTCTTGAACGTAAAATGGGAGGGAATGGATCATGAAAAAAATCGCGCTCGTCACCTTGTTGCTGACTGTTCTTTTTTTCACTCCCAAAGCCTTCAGCCAAGTGAGCCTCTTCGAAAGGCCAGTCGACTACGCCGTCACCGCCGACCTCCTCTGGCTGGCGGACGGCGATTACGGATTCGAGCTGGCCAGCACCTTGAGCGCCAGGTCGTCTTGGGCCGTCCGCTTCGGCTACACCAAGCACCGCGAGGGCCAGGGCGGGCCGGGCGACGCCTATCATGACGGCAAGGGCCGCTGGTATCTCGGTTTTCGTTGGCGGATCTATTATCCGGCCCGGGCGCCGCACCTGGTTTTCATCAGCACCGGATGGGACAACCGGCCTCAGGACAACCTCGTCACGCCCGTCATCGAAGCCGGCGCGACTTTGAACTTCAGGCCGCTGACCATCACGGCCCTCTACTCCGTGGGATATGAAATCTACGTCCGATCCCGCTCGAGCTGGAGCAGCCGCTGGGTTCACGGCCCGGAAATCCGGGCCGGCATCTGCTTCTGAGCGTCTCAGAACAGCCCGGTACTGCCGAATCCCCCTTCGCCGCGAGGCGTGCTTCCGAGTTCCTTCACCTCTTCGACCTCAACCGACAGGACGGGTTGAATAAGGAACTGGGCGATCTTCATCCCCGCCTTGACCCTGAAGATTTCCCGGCCGAGGTTGACCAGAACGACGCGCACTTCCCCCCGGTAGCCGGCGTCCACAACGCCCGCCAGGCGGTGCACGCCCTCCAGGGACAGGCCGCTCTTGTCCCAGATCAGGCCGACATAGCCCCGGGGGACGGCGAGGCGCATTCCGGTGGGGATGGCCTTGATTTCCCCGGGAGCGAGGCTCTCCTCGACACAAGAAAAAAGATCCAGTCCGGCGTCTCCCGGATGCCCGGTGACCGGGAGCTTGGCCTGAGGGTGGATGCGCTGCACTTCGAGCTTCATGTTCATTCTCCCTCGATCCCCACGTCCCCGACATAAGGCCGGGCGGCTTCGGCCATGGCCAGAAGCGCGTCCCGTCCGTAAGGCCTGACCTCGAGGAAGCGGCCGTCGAGCGTGTTGTTCGGGTAAAAAGACTGGATGAGGTAGCGGCGCGCCCCGCGGAGCATCTGGGCGATCGCCCGGACGTCATCCAGCCCAACAAGGCCCGGGACGACTGTCGTCCGGAAAAGACACTCCAGGCCGGAGCTGCGGAGGATGTCCAGGCTGGCGGCAATGACCTCCGGATTCACGGCCGAGGCCGTCACCTCCCGGTATCTCTCCAGGGGCGCCTTGACATCCAGGGCCACGACGTCCACCAGCCCCGCCCGGACGATGTCCGCCAGCCGGTCCGGCCGTGAGCCGTTCGTGTCGAGCTTGATCCGAAGATCCCTCTCCCGGATGACCAGGAGCAGTTCCTCGAGGTAGGGGGTGAGAAGCGGCTCGCCGCCCGTGACACAGATTCCCTCCAGCCAGCCGCGCCTGGCGTCCAGGAAGCCGAGGAAGGCGTCGAGCAGCAGGGTGGGAAGCGTCTCGGGACGGAGCACAAGGTCGGCGTTGTGGCAGTAGGGGCACCGAAAATTGCAGCCCCCCAAAAACACCGTCGCCGAGATGTGTCCGGGAAAATCCCGGGAGGAAAATTTTTCTAGGCCCTTGATTTCAACCACGCCTCCGCTTCCTCCCGGGACTGGAGCACGGCCCGAACGCCCGATTCGTCCCTGAGGACGAGAACGGGCAGGATCATGCCTCCCTGCTCATCCCTCCGGATGCGGCTCAGGTGTTCCCGTATTTTAATCTTTCCATCCTTGTGGGCCAGGTTGAATTCTTGTCCCTCCAGGTCCGTCGTTTTCAGGAAGGCCTTGAGGTCCTCGCACTTTTGGCAGGCGGGATAGGAGAAAAGCTCGTAGGTCGTCATCAGCCGAGCTGGGCGTAGGGCGTCCGGTCGCTGAACTCCTGCTGCTTGCCGTCGTTCCAGGTCTTGATCGGCCGGAGATAGCCGACGATCCGGGAGTAGACTTCGGTCTCGGAGCCGCATTCCGGGCAGCGGGATGTGTTGCCCTTCAGGTAGCCGTGGTTGAGGCAGACGGAAAACGTGGGTGTGATGCTGAAATAAGGGATGCGCGTTTGAGAGATCTTCTGCACGAGCTTGCGGCAGGTCAGGGCGTCCGTGGCCTCGGGTAGGAAGGTGTGGAAGATCGTCCCCCCCGTGTACAGGCTCTGGATGTCCTCCTGGTGCCGGAGCGCCTCGAAGACGTCGCGCGTGGCGTCGACGTTGAGCTGGGTGGAATTCGTGAGGTAGGGGTGCTTCTCCGTTCCCGAGGTGATGATCCGACCGTACTTCTGCCTGTCCAGTCGGGCCAGGCGGTAGGACGTGGATTCGGCCGGCGTGGCCTCCAGGTTGTACAGGTTGCCCGTCTCCTCCTGGAACGACCGAAGGGTGTCCCGCATGAAGTTCAGGGTCTTGACGGCGAAGGCCTTGCCCTCCGGAGTCCCGATGCCCCGGCCGAGGAGATTGAGGCAGGATTCGTGCATGCCGCAGATGCCGATCGTCGAAAAATGGTTGTCGAAATGCCCGAGATAAACCTGGGTGTAGGGCATGATCCCCCGGGCCAGCATGTTGTTGACCATCTCCCGCTTGGTCTCCAGCGCGTCCTTGGCCAGGACCATGAGCTCCCGGAGGCGGCGGAAATACTCCTCCTCGTTCTTGGAGGTGTAGCCGATGCGGTTGAGGTTGACGGTCACGACGCCGATCGAGCCCGTCGAATCGCCCGGTCCCCACATGCTTCCCGGGCGGCGCAGGAGCTCGCGCTGGTCGAGGTTGAGGCGGCAGCACATGGCCCGGATGTCGCCGGGATTCATGTTGGTGCCGATGTAGTTCTGGAAATAGGGGATGCCGTATTTGGCCGTGACTTCAAAGAGAAGCCGGGCGTTGGGGCTCTCCCAATCGAAATCCCTGGTGAGGTTGTAGGTCGGGATGGGAAAGGTGAACACCCGGCCCCGGAAATCGCCCTCGACCATGAGCTCCAGGAACGCCCGGTTGATCATGTCCATCTCCGGCTGGTATTCGCCGTAGGTGGAATCGAGTTCCTTCCCTCCGACGACCACTTTCTTGTTCTTCATGTCGGGAGGCACGGTCCAGTCGAACGTCAGGTTGGAGAAGGGGGTCTGCCATCCCCAGCGGGAGGGGACGTTCAAGCCGAAGATGAGCTTCTGGATGTCCTGCTTGACCTGCCCGTAGTCCAGGCCGTCGGCGCGGATGAAGGGCGCCAGGAGCGTGTCCACGGAGGAGAAGGCCTGGGCGCCGGCGAACTCGCCCTGCATGGTGCCGATGAAGTTGACCATGTGAAGGGTGGCCGTTTCCAGATGCTTGGCCGGGCAGGAGTGGACCTGGGCCGCGACATGGCCGAATCCCTGGCGCAGCAGCTTGTCCAGGGACCAGCCGGCGCAGTAGCCGACGATGGGGTAGGACAGGTCGTGGATGTGGAAGTCGCCCTCCTGGTGGGCGTTCTTGATCGGCTCGGTGTAAATCTGATTCAGGGCGAAGTTGGACAGCACCTCGCCCGAGATGCGGGCGTTCAGCCCGGAAAAGCTCATCATCCCCTCGTTGGAGTTCTCGCGGATTTTCCAATCCTTGTCGTCGATGTAATCGCGAATGAGCCTCTCGAGGTTGATGCCCGTCTTGCGCGCCTCACGGATGTCCTTGTGCCGGGCGCGGTAGAGGATGTAGGACTTGGCCACTTCGTGGTAGCCCTGTTTCATCAGGACCATCTCCACGATGTCCTGGATCTGCTCCACGGAGGGGATGGTGTAGCCGCCGAACTTCTCCTCCAGGACGAAGGTGGCGATGTCGGAGACGGTTTTGGCCGCCCCGCCGTTGTTGATGCCCTGAGATTCCATGGCCTTGTTCACGGCATTGGTGATCTTGTCCTGGAAAAAATCCACCACCGTTCCGTCCCTTTTCTTAATCCGCGTCATGATTCCGGCCATGGTCCCCTCCCTTCAAGAGTATTGAAAACAATAAACATCCAAAATGTCGGACAAGAAGTTCATTCCCTCATCCAAAAAACATGCTCACATACGCGCCGATTGGCATATATCTTGTATATGTGGCATTAGGAAAACACAACATATTGTGTTTTCCGGCCTCTATTAATACACCCTGTTTTTTATTTGTCAAGGGCTTTTTTTTTCGTTAAGTTGGCGCGCAAAAAATAGGAAGGATGCAGTTCATGATCACGACCGGTGGGGGAAAGACGAGGCGCCAGGCGCCGAGGCTCTCCCTCCGGTCGTCGAGGTTGCCTGAATGATGACTTCTTGCGGAATGATAGGGTGTTTGCGACCCGAGGCGAAAAAAAGTAAAATGATTTTCCGACAATCCCATGGAGGAGAGATCAATGGAGAAATCGATCAAGGGCACACGCACTGAAAAAAACCTGCTGGCCGCATTCGCCGGGGAATCTCAGGCCCGTAACCGTTACACCTACTTCGCCAGCGTCGCCCGCAAGGCGGGATTCGAACAGATCGCGGCTATCTTTCAAGATACGGCGGACAACGAGAAGGAGCACGCCAAGAGGTTCTTCAAGCATCTCGAGGGCGGCGAACTCGAAATCCAAGCCAGCTACCCAGCGGGCGTCATCGGAGACACGGCCCAGAATCTCGAAGCCGCGGCGGCAGGAGAGAATCTGGAATGGACGAAGCTCTACAAGGAGGCCGCTGAGATCGCCGACAAAGAAGGCTTCCCCAAGGTGGCCGTTCTTTTCCGCGAGATCGCCAAGGTCGAGGCCGAGCACGAAAAACGATACCGGAAGTTGCTGGCCAACGTCCGGGAGGGCAAGGTCTTCAAGAAGGACACGGTCGTCAAATGGCGCTGCCGCAACTGCGGCTACGTCCATGAGGGCCAAGAAGCCCCGCGCGAGTGCCCGTCCTGCGCCCATCCTCAAGCGTATTTCGAACTCCTGGCCGAGAACTACTGAGTTTCGGACGTGACCGTTCTCGAGGTCCGAACCCACGGCCGCGAGGAGATTACGGACATCACCGCCCAGGTGGACGGCGTCGTGGAGCGCTCCGGAGTGAAGGACGGCCTGTGCCTGGTCGCCGTGCCCCACACGACCGCCGGCGTGACGATCAACGAAAACGCCGACCCGTCGGTCAAGGAAGACATCCTCTCGGCCTTGAGGCACGTCGTGCCCTCCTCCCTGCCCTTCCGCCACGCCGAGGGCAACTCCCCGGCCCACGTCAAGGCGAGCCTCGTCGGCTCGAGCGCGACGATCGTCGTCGAGGACGGCCGTCTGCGGCTGGGGACATGGCAGGGCGTGTGCTTCTGCGAGTTCGACGGCCCGCGGCGGCGGCAGGTCTGGGTTCAGGTCCTCGGCGGGCGGGGCTGAATCCCGCCGCGTCTTCGGGTCGCGGGCCGAGGGCGCGATGAGGGCGGGGACGAATCAAAAAACAAGGCTCAGTTTTTTCAGCTCCCCCTCGAGGTCGGTCGTCCCCCGGACATAATGGATCGAGGGAATGCCCAGGGCCCGCGCGGCCTCGACGTTGACCGCCATGTCGTCGATGAAGACGCACTCTTGGGGGCGGGCCCCCGCCCGGCGCAGGGTTTCCCGGTAAACGGCCGGCTCGGGCTTCAGGAGTTTGACTTCGTAGGACAAAACATAACCGTCAAACACCTGGAGCTCCGGAAACGCCCTTCTCAGAAATCCGTATCTCTCCGGGTCGGTGTTGGACAGAAGGATCGTCTTGAAGCCGGCGGCTTTGAGGCGACGGAGGATCTCGGCGTTCTCGGGGATCAACGTGAAGACATCATTAAAGATCTCGTAGAATGCCTCATAGGCCAAGGACAACCCCAGGGCCGAACAGACCCTCTCCTTGAACTCGGCCGGCGAGACGTCCCCCCGGTCGAAGGACTGGACCAGCTCGAGCTTGACGTTCGCCGCTTCGCGAACCCGTTCCTGGGTAATACCGGCCAAGGCGGCCAGCTTGCGGAAAAAAATCGCGTTGTCGAACCAGACCAAGACCTTGCCCATGTCGAAGATGACGACACGGATCAAGGAGGAGTTTCCCCTCGGCTCTCGGGGAAAAACTGATCCGGGGCTCGCCTCACTTCCATCCTTTGGACTTGTAATACGCTCCCACAGGCTGCGCGACGAGGAGGTGGAGATCCGAGCTGTCCGGCTCCATGTAATTGAAAAAAATGTCGACGTACAGGACATCGGTCTTCATCGTCGACGTTCCCGTCGACGATGATCCCCTGTTGGACTTGAACAGGGACATCGTGCGGTCCATTTCCTTTTGAGTGGAAAAAGAGGAAAGCCCGCTGCAGGGAGCGATGTCCGACTTGTCTCCATAGCGATAGTGGAGGCACAAATCCTGAGCGTTGAGCCGCAACTCTTCCCCGGCCGGTTTATGGATGCGGAGGGTCAAAACAAGACCGCGGTATTTGTCCGCCTCATCCCCCATATCGAAAGTGGCGTTGACGGCGTCAAGTTGTTTGATGTAGATCTCGTCCACGATCTCGATTTTGACCTTGGACATGTCCGTGCCCATGGGAATATCGGACACCTCGCCGGCCGCGTAGGAATCACCCGCGCCCCACGAAAGGAAAAAAACACCCGCCGTCAAGACCAGGAGCGTTTTCATGGCCTTGCTTCCCCCGCTCCGCTCATGCCCCCGAATTTTGTTTTGTGGATCCTTTGACATGACGCCCTCCTTATGAATATTCTTTTTTCCGCCCAGAGACGGAAGGTTCATGATAAACTTTTCACCCGTTTTTATCAAACACTTTCTCCCCTCTGCCGCCTTCCGTCCGATTCACTGACCGCAGACGCCGCGGCGGCAAGAGCCGAGCGGCTTCCGTCTTGAAACCTTTTCTCATTTCGGATATGTTTCGCTCGCCATGACGAAGAAAGGCCGCCCGGATCCCGAATCTCCGACCCGCTCCCTGCCCCGGGTTCTCGGCCTATGGGACGTCATCAGCATCATCGTCGGCGGGGTCATCGGCTCGGGAATCTTCATCGTCCCCAAGGACATCGCCGCCGCGGTCGGTTCCCCCGTGCTCATGATGGCCGTCTGGGTCGTGGGCGGTCTGCTCTCCTTCTTCGGGGCCTTGACCTTCGCCGAAATGGGCTCGGCCTATCCTCAGGCGGGCGGAATGTACGTCTTCCTCCGGGAGGCCTACGGAAAGCTGCCTTCGTTTCTTTTCGGCTGGACTCTCTTCCTGGTCATCGACACGGGCGCCCTGGCCACGCTGGCTGTGGCTTTTTCGTCCAAGTATCTGCCGTTTTTCATTCCCTCCCTGGGAGACCCGTCAGTCGGCCTGACGGCGACCGTTCTCGGCCTCAAGCTCGTCTTCACCCCGGCCCAGGCGGTGTCCGTCGCCCTCATCGTCTTCCTGGCCGCGGTCAACATCCTCGGGACGCGGTGGGGGGCGAATTTGCAGAACGGACTGACGGTCATCAAGTTCGTTGCGTTGGCCGGGATTTGCGTCGTTGTTTTTCTTTTCGCCGAAGGAGACACAGGCCACTTCGTCGAACCCCGGCCCCAGCCTTTCTCCCTGGACCTCATCAGCGCCTTCGGCCTGGGCTTGATCGCCGTCATGTGGGCTTACAAGGGATGGGAGCAAGCGACCTTCAGCGCCGGCGAAACGAAGCATCCGGAGAGGAACATCCCGCTGGGGCTTTTTATCGGGACGCTTGTCATCATCGGCATTTATATCGCCGCCAACCTGGCCTACCTCTACGCGTTCTCCGCCCCCGAGATCGCCGCCTCGGACCGCATCGCCTCCATGGTCATGAACAAGGCCGTGGGCGCCCTGGGCGCGGCGATCATCGCCGCCATCATCCTCTTCTCGATCACCGGCGCGGCCAACCAGAATCTCCTCTGCTCCCCCCGGGTGTATTTCGCCATGGCCAAGGACGGGATCTTCATCCCCGGCCTGTCGCGGGTCCACGGCCGATTCAAAACGCCCCATCTGTCCATTCTGTCCATGAGCGCCTGGAGCGTCGTCCTGATCCTCTTCTTCGGCACGTTCGAGCGGCTGTTCACCTACGTCGTCTTCGGGCAGTGGCTGTTTTTCGGGCTGACGGCCGCGGCGGTCTTTATCCTCCGCGCCAAGAGGCCCGACCTCCCGCGGCCCTACAAGACCTTCGGCTATCCCGTTATCCCGGCGGTGTTCATCCTCTCGGCCCTGTTCATCTCGCTCAATTCCCTCATCCGACGGCCCCAGGACGCGCTCCTCGGCCTGGGCATCATCTTCCTCGGCCTGCCGGTGTATTTTCTCTTTCTTATTTTGCGGCCTGGGCAGGACGCCGAGTCACGATCCTGACGTCTTCGTTTCGTCATCCATTTTGGGTGCCTAAGCCAGGAACTGAAGCGCAGTCCTGACCCTCGCCCCATGGATCTATTAAGACATCGTCCAACCCACCTGAACTACCAGGGCGGTCTGGAATACGGAATCACGAGCCTCTTTATTACGAGCGGTCAAACACATGGATCAGCCGCCCTGCGCGCTGCCGATTAAAACCAGGCTGCCTGGCGCCTCACGTACAAACCACTGTGCGGCGTCCGTAGCAGGCGATGGTTGGGCAGTCTAATGTTTACACCGTTCTCGGTATCTGCGAGGAGTGATGATGCATGATCGGGGCGTCTCTGTCGGCGTCCAGGATAAAGCTGAAGCGCGCTTCATAAGTGATCAACTCTTCTTCAACACAGAACTTCCATGTATAGATGCCGCTGAGTATGGATGCATGCGGCAGCAGGACCTGCTCGCGCACCGTCTTCTCGTGAAGGGATATCTGCAGGCCTTGTCGCCCCATTACCTTTTCGAAATATCGACGAATCTTTGCCGGGGTATTGAGGATCACATCCGAGAAGGTTGGGATCAGGATCGCGCCCGGATCATATAGGGCGAGCAATTTCTCGAGATCCCGTTTTATTAACGCGTCGCTCCACGCACCTAAGATGTCCTTGGATGTCACGGCCATCGCATCTCCTGAATATCAGTATCACACCCTTGTTTGTCTAATAATATATGGAAAAGCAATTTTCTGCATCCGGCTTGTCGGGCATGCTCGCGCCTTACTTAGTCTTCCACGTGTCGCGCGGCTCGAGCACCGTTATCGGTCCGCCGCCGTCGAGCCATTCCCGTGCGGCGGGATCCCGGCGCAGATACGCGTCCCAGAAGGCGGTGCTGAGGGCCAGAATGACGCGATGGTGATTCGGGTTCCGCGGCCCGGTGTCGCCCGGCAGGGCTCGATCCGTGAAGGCGGAGTGTTGCGCCCCGTATAGCCCCAACTCGTATTTTCCTCCGGGCGGCAGGGCGGGGAAAACCGCAAGACGGGACTCCATGTCCGCATCGCCGATCGGGGCCGTGTCCTTGGTTCCGGTCATCAGCATCCACGGCAGCGAGACTTGCCCGAACGCCTGTTTCGGCGCGCCTCGACGCGGGCTGCTCGGGCTCATGATCAGCGCGGCGTCAATGCGCGCATCAGTGAACATGACCTTCCCGTCTCTTATCCTCTGGCCGCTCACGGCCTGCGTCGTCACGGCGCCGAACGAGTGGCCCGACATGCCGACCTTCTCCAGGTCGAGCCGTCCCGCCGGGATCCGGCCGCCGCCCCGGTTCCACTTCGCCAATTGATCCAACACGGCGGAAACGTCCCTTGCGCGCAGCACGAAGTTCCGGACACTGGCCGCCTCCCGCATCGCCCGCATGCGCCTTGCGGCGGGCTCGTCTTTCCACACCGAACTGTCGCTCCCCGGGTGTTGCAGGAACACGGCCGCGTATCCGCGCGCGGCCCAATGCCTGCCGAGATAGGCGCTTCCCTCCCGGGATCCCCCCAACCCGTGACTAAAGAGGATCACCGGTGCAGGTCCGTCTACCGGAGGGAGATAGATCCGGATTGGGATGTCGCGCTGCCGCTTCCCGTCCCTCACGGCAACCTCCAGGACCTCGGGAGCTCCGCTCGCCGAAACGACGAGAGGGTCATACGCTGCGCCATGGGCGATTGCAGATAAAAACAGAAGCAGGCAGCCGATTGAGGGAAAGGTGCCCATTTTACGCATTGGAATTTTCATTTGTTCATTCTCTTTCCTACACTGTCAAATCAAGTCAATCCCCTAGCAATCTATTTGCTTTCAATCCACTCCGTCATGGTTTCAAGAGCCAATCCAATATTTCCAGTCTGACAATGATTCTCAGCATGTTCTTCTTTTGAGAAAATCTTCCCTGTAACAGATTTAGCATTGACCAATGCTTTTATTTGCATTTCATGCATTTTAAAAGGAATAAAATGGTCATTCCTGCTGGTCAATACGAGAACATCTTGCTTCACAAGCTCCGAATGGATGTTTTTGTCGTTCAGTCGTAAGTATAAATCCAAAGCCTCTAATGGTTTGCTTTTCTGGGTAATACACTTCAATTGGTCAACAACCCATGATGTCATACCTTCTCTTTTTTCAAACTTAATAACTGCCATTTGATTCATAAAATTCGGCCAATGTTCCATGCACCATATATGAATCGTGCGAAATATCGGCGGCATGCTTTTCATGTAATCTATCGCATGTCCCGTTGTTATGACTCGCTTTATTCTATTTTCAAAAGCAGCTGCTCTTAAGCAAAACCAGCCGCCCATTGAAATGCCAATCATCGTGACATTTTCAAGCCGAAAATAATCCAAAATTGCTTTCGTTGGCTTCTCCCATTCAATGGTTATCGGAATGCCAAATTTTCTCAATGTCGCCCCTTGTCCGGGACCCTCAAATCCAATCACATCATAGCCGCGGTTCGAAAAGTGCTTCATCATGGAATAAAATTCTTCTATGAATGAGTCAAAACCGCCATGGATAACAATCGCACCTTTCTTTTTGTCAAATGAAGCTAATCTTACGGCAGATAAAAAAGCATTTTCATAAGGAACTTTATGTTTTTCAACCTCATCGCTCTCAATGGCTTTATAAAACAGTTCGATGAACTTATCATAAAGAATGCTTTTTTCAGGGTCGGTTGATTTCGTGTAGAATTCAGCGGCTCTATAATAAAAAGCAGCATTCAAGAGTCTTTCTTCTGAAACTGCTTTTTGCGCCAGCTTAAGCATTTCTGTTTTCCAGTTTTTGAAAGACTTTATTTTGGGCCCGATTTCTTTCAGGTCTTCGAATCTAGCATATCCAAAAGAATATGGCCGATTGAGCTGGAAATTAAAAAGCTTTTTTTTATGAAACTTTTCGTATCCAACTGGAAATTTGAATTTTTGTTCTCTTGATGTTTCCATGGCGGTTCTTGGTTTCTTCTCCGGCGGGGTGGGTTTGGGGCCTCCTTTTTCGGAAAAAGTTTCCATAACTGGCGACTCCTCCAATGCAAGAAGCCGATGAAGGACTGTCTGATTATGTGGAGCTGTATTTGCCTCCCTTCAAAGACAAAAAAAGATTACCGCCCTTATTTCATAATGTCAAACTCAAACCCAGATAACGGTTCCTCAAGCCGGTTTTTGGGAAAGCAGCAAAATCGGAAAAAAATCGGTCCCGGTCAAGTACGGCGGGACGAAGATTGGTCCGAGGGCGTGTTTTTTCGGAATTCACCCTGCCGCCGAGCCCGCCTTCCTCAGCCGCCGGCTCAGGAAGATATAGACGACGGCGCCGATGCCGATGAGCGCCAGGCCTTTGATGGAGTTCAGCGGGTCGCCGATGACGATGAAGACGATGAAGAACAGGGCGATGAGAAGATAGAGGAGCGGCAGAACGGGGTAGAGCCAGACCTTGTAGGGTCTTTCCAGGCCGGGTCTCCGGACGCGCAGGACGAACAGCCCGAGGATCGTCAGGCTGTTGAAGAGGAGCGAGGCGAATGCCGTATAGGTCAGCAGGTCGGAGAACGTGCCGCTCAGGGTGAGGATGACGGCCCACACTCCCTGAAAGAGCAGGGCCAGGTGGGGCGTTTTGAATCGCGTATGGAGCTTGGCGTTGCTGCGGAAGAACAAGCCGTCTTTGGCCATGGCGTAGTAGACGCGCGCTCCGCAGAGGATCAGTCCGTTGAGGCAGCCGAAGGTCGAGATGAGCACGGCCAGGGTGATGAAGGTCAGGCCCGGCGAGCCCATGACGCGCTCGGCTACGGCCGAGGCGATCCGGTTCTCCTTGAGCCCGGCCGCCTCGGTGATGGGGACGACATAGAAGTAGGCGGCCGTCACCAGGGTGTAGAGAAGGGTCACGGCCCCCGTCCCGAGGAGCATGGCCAGGGGGATGTCCCGCTTGGGCCGCTTGGACTCCTCGGCCACGAAGGTCACCGTGTACCAGGCGTCGTAAGCGAAGAGCGCCTTGGACATGGCCACGGCCGCGGCGGCGAAGAGCGTCAGCTTGGCCGCCTGGGGAACGGTGGGCTTGAGGAGAGGGAGGAAGTTCTTGAACTCTCCCTTGGCCAGGATGAATGCCGCCCCGACGAGGGCCAGGATGGCTCCCACCTTGGCCATGGTGAAGATGTTCTGGATGAGGGCGCCCGTTTTGACGCCCAGGATGTTGATGCCCGTCAGAAAGACGATGCACAGGATGGCCATGAGCGTGGCCGAGGAGATGACGATCGTGTAGGAGAAGACGGGCAGTCGGAGCAGGACGTTCCCTTCCCCGAGCGCCGGAATGAAAATGCCCAGGTACTTGGAGAAGGCGATGCCCACGGCGGCGATGAAGCCGGTTTGGATGATGAAGAACAGGCCCCAGCCGTAGAGGAAGCCCCACAGCGGCGAGAAGGCTTCCCGGAGGAAGACGTACTGCCCCCCGGCCTTGGGGAAGGCCGCGGCCAGCTCGCCCAGGCTCAAGGCGCCGAAGACGGTCAGGAGGCCGCCGACGAGCCACAGGAAAATGATCGTGCTCGAGTTCTCGATGAAGCCGGCCATGATCGAGGGCGCGAGGAAGATGCCCGACCCGACCATCGAGCCGATGACGATGTTGGTCGCGCTCAGAACGCCGATGCCCTTGACGAATCCCACGCCCTGCTTGTTTTCGCTGCTCATGCCCGGCAGATTATCATAGCCGAAATGGGGGACACAATACCTATTCACCCTATTTGCCGCAGTCCGAAAAATGGCCCCTATCCGCTGCTTAATAGAGGGACACAATACCTATTCACCTCATTTCTCCTTCTCTGGGAAATCACAAGCGGCGGCTAAAAACTTTGTACGGTTCGCGGAATGCTTCAGCTTTGAGGGCGATTTGTCGAAAAATAATTTAATGACGAATTAAGGTGAATAGGTATTGTGTCCCCCTATTTAGTATATAATCGGGAACTGTCATGTCCCAAGAAATCGGAAAAAAGCCCTTGGAGTTGAAAAGGGAATTGGGATTCCTGGCCGCCGTGGCCTGCGGCGTGGGATCGATCATCGGCTCGGGCATCTTCAAGAAGCCGGGAGTGATGGCCTCACAGCTTCCCTCGGCCGAGCTCCTGCTCCTCGTCTGGGTGGTGGCCGGGTTGATGACGATCTTCGGCGCCCTGAGCATCGCCGAGATCTCCTCCATGTTCCAGGAAGCGGGCGGGCTTTACGGCTACTTCAACAAGAGCTACGGCGATTTCGTCGGCTACCTCTACGGCTGGTCCGCCTTCGCTGTGATCCAGACGGGCTCCATCGCCGCAATCGCCTATGTCTTCTCGGACTCGCTGGGATACTTCGTCAAATTCCCGCGCCTGGGCGCCGCCTGGGAGGCGGTCACCCTCCACGTCCCCTTCATCGGCGACATCACGCCCTTCAAGTTCATCGGCCTCAAGGCCTGCACGATCGCCCTCATCGTCTTCCTGACCGCGGTCAACTACCTGGGCGTCCGCTTCGGGAGCGCCCTCCAGGTCCTGTTCACCGGCCTCAAGGTCGCGGCCATCGGGGTCATCGTCGTCCTCGCTCTCGCTTTCGGCCGGGGCGACATCGGCAACTTCACGCAATCGACCCTGGGAACGGGAGGAGCCACAGGCTCGGTCTTCGTCCTGTTCATCGTGGCCATGGCCGGGGCGTTCTGGGCGTATGACGCCTGGATCAATGTCACCTACATGGCCGGCGAAATCAAGAATCCCCAGCGGAACCTCCCCAAGTCGCTGGCCGCGACAGTCTTCATCGTCATCGTCGTATATGTCCTCATCAACCTGGCCTACATATATGTCATCCCCGTGGAAGAGATGGGCCGCAAATACTTGGCCGCGGAGCAGACCGGCCAGAGCTACCTCGTGGCCACGGACGTCGTCTCGAGCTTCATGGGCCGGTTCGGAGGGGCGGCGATCGCCATCGCCATCATGATCTCGACCTTCGGCGCCACGAACGGCATCATGATGATGGCCGCCCGCGTCTATTACGCCATGGCCCGCGAGCGGCTTTTCTTCCGCTCCATGGGCCGCGTCCATCCCCTGTTCCGGACGCCGGCGAACGCGCTTCTGTGGCAGGGCGTCTGGAGCTCGGTCCTCGTCCTGAGCGGGACGTTCGACCAGCTCACCGACCAGGTCATCTTTGTCAGCTGGGTGACTTACGCCCTGGGCGCCCTGGCCGTCTTCGTCCTGCGGCGCAAGATGCCCGATCATCCGCGACCCTACAAGGTGTGGGGTTATCCGCTGACGCCCGTAGTGTTCATCTTTTTTTCCCTGGTGTACATCGTCTTCACCCTGTACTCGGACATCTCCGGCTTCCTCGACGGCCGGTTCCCCCTGATCAACTCGGTCATGGGATTCTTCTGGGTGGCCGTCGGCATCCCCGGATTCCTATACTGGAATTGGAGAAGGAAGAAACGCGCGGCGGAAGGCGCCGCTGAGTGAGACCGGCCGGAAAGCGGCCGGTCACGCCCGAGCTCATGGGGGGATTTTCCGCGCCGGGAGTTTTGTTCTTCGGTTCAGGGCTCCGGCTGATAGCCGCTCTCGATCCTATGGCCGACCGTCCTCTCAAGGCGGACGACCCGCAAAGAACGCGAGAGAGCGGCCCCGTCAACTCCGGGTGTTTTTTCGGCGGCGGCTCTGCCAGAAGAAATAAAAAGGCAGGCCCGAGGCGATGAAGGCCAGATCGATGAGGGAATGCCGCCAGTCGATGATGCCGCGCGTCACGATGAAAATGACGAAAGCGGCAAGATAGACGCCCGGCAGGACCGGATAGAGAGGAACGCGGTAGACGTCGCTCCCGCCGACGTTCAATTTTCTCAGCCTGAAGAGGGCCACGCCGTTCAGCGCCCAGAAAATGAGGATGCCGAAGACCATGCCCGCGGCGATGGCCTCGAACGTGCCGCGCAAGAAGAGAATCACGGCCGCCCAGAGGGCGTGGGCGACGATGGCCCGGGAGGGCGTGCGGAAGCGGGGATGGATGTAATCCAGCCACTTGAAGAACAGGCCGTCGCGGGCCATGGCGTAATAGGCGCGCGTGGCGGTCATCATCGTGCCGTTGATCGAGCTCGTCGTCGAGGCGATGACCAGCAGGGCCACGAGCACCAGCCCCAGCGGGCCGGCCAGTTCCCGGGCCGCGGCCGTGGCCACGACGGTGTTCCCGCGGACTCCCTCCATGCCCAGGATCCAGTGATATATGAGGTTGGCGCCGAGATAGACGGCCACCAGCACGGCGATGCCCAGGAAGAGACCGAGTGGGATCGTCCGCTTGGGATTCTTCATCTCCGCCGCGGAATACCCCAGCCGTTCCCAGCCCGTATGGGCGAAGAAGACCATCATCAGGGCGGCGACGACGTTGCCCAGCGGCCCGAGCTTCATCGTCGGCTCGGCCCGGGTGGATAAGAGGTTGTCGCGGCCCTGAAGAAGGATGAGGCCGACGATGATGAGGACGATGAGGCCGACGACCTTGAAGGTCGTGGCCAGGTTCTGATAGACGCTCGCCTTTTTCACGCCCACGGCATTCAGGGCCGCGAAAAAGACGATGATCCCCAGGGCGACGAACTTGTGCCCCGTGTCCGAAAGGCTGATGAAATTCCTCAGGTAATCGGCGGTGATGATTGCCAGGCCGGCGGCCGGGCTGGTCCGGATGAGCAGGAGCTGCGACCAGCCGAAGATGAAACCGGCGAACGGCCCCAGGGCCCGGCTGACGTAAACGTATTCGCCGCCGGCCTCTGGCAGGCGCGTGCCGAGCTCGGCGTAGATCAAGCCTCCGATGAAGACGAGCAGGCCGACGCCGATCCAGAGAAGGATGATCTCCGAAAAAGAGCCGAGGTAGCCGGCGATGATCTGGGGGGTGGAGTAGATGCCGGCGCCGATGGTGATGCCGAGGAGAATGGCCACGCCGTCATAGGCGCCCAGGGTGCGGAGCAAGGCCGGGCGTCCGTGGCTCGGCGCCGCTTTCTCCCTTCGGTCCATAAGCAATTATTCTATTACATCCAAGCCAATAGGGGGACACAATACCCATTTCCCCTATTTAAATGAAGTTAATGGGTATTGTGTCACCCTATTTCGATTTGCATCACTTTTTGCGCGAGAATTATTCGACTCCTGCTTCGTCCGATCCTCATGCCGGCACCGATTTCGCAGAAGAGGCTTGACAAGAGGGAGAGATTGAATACAATGTATTACAATGACATCAAAGGATGCTATATGAATACACCGATTACAATTAGGCTTCCGAAACACCTCCTCGAGCGGCTGGACGCCGTTGCCGAAGAGACCGAACGGCCCCGCACCTTCATCATCCAAAAAGCCTTGGAGTCCTACATCGAGGAGTATGCCGACCTTCAAATCGCCCTGGACAGGCTCCATGACAAGTCGGACATGATCATTTCGGGAAAAGACCTGAGAAAATCCCTTGGCTTGTAACGTCGTCTATAAAAGGTCGGTTGGGCGCGACCTGAAAAAAACAGCCAAGCCGGCTGCGGCGCGAATCCTGGCCCGGATCGAGGAAGAGCTTTCCAAGAATGCCGAAGCCTGCCCGCCGCTCAAGGGCCCGTTCGCCGGTTTGAGAAAATGCCGCATAGGCGACTACCGGGTCATTTTTTCTGTCGTTGGTGAGGAAATCCTGATACTGAGAATCGGCCACCGACACGACGTTTATCAGAAGCCCATTCCCCAAGCCCCACGCAAAAGTCAACGGCAAGGCTGAAATCAACAGGCAAAGAATTCCACCCATGTCCGCGGCATCGATGAAAAAAAGACGCGTTTTTCGAAAAGCATCACAAATTTTGTGAAGCTTTGCGGGCTTATTGACCATTTCCTCCCGGCTGCGTTATAAGCAGAACACACCGACATGCCGGAGGTCCCCATGCCCGCCTTTTCCCGATTCTTCAAAATCGTCGTTTTCTGTTCCGCGGCCGCCCTTCTTTCAGCAAACGCCGGAGAGGATCCGCTGGACTGGGAAAATCCTCTCGTGCTGGGCATCAACAAAGAGGCGCCCCGGGCCACTTCCCTGCCCTATGCGGACCTCGAAAGCGCCCGGCTCGGCGGCCGCGAAGCGACGCCCTATGTCAAGCTCCTGAACGGCGATTGGAAATTCCACTGGGTCGGCAGGCCCGCCGACAGACCCGCGGATTTTTTCCGGACGGATTTTGACGATTCCGGCTGGGAGACCATCCCCGTCCCCTCCTGCTGGGAGATGAAAGGCTACGGCATCCCCATCTACACCAACGTGGTCTATCCCTTCCCGGCCGATCCGCCCCGCATCCCTCATGAATACAATCCCGTCGGCTCCTACCGGACGGAGTTCGAGACTCCGGTCCAATGGGAAGGCCGGCAGGTCTTCATCCATTTCGGCGGAGTGTATTCCGCCTTCTCTATCTGGGTCAACGGCCGGAAGGTCGGATACAGCCAGGGGTCGAAGACCCCGGCCGAATTCAACATCACCCGCTATCTCCGGCCGGGCCGGAACATCCTGGCCGTCGAGGTCTACCGCTGGTCGGACGGCAGCTACCTCGAGGACCAGGACATGTTCCGCTTCGGCGGGATCTTCCGCGACGTCTTCCTGACGGCCGAGCCGTCGGTGTTCATCCGCGATTTCTTCGTTCGCAGCGACCTGGACGCCGCCGACAGGAACGCGGATCTCCTCCTCACGGCCCGCATCCGGAACGGCACGTCGGAGTCTTCCCCCGCCCTCCGCCTTCGAGCCTGGCTGTTCGACCCGGCCGGAAAACCCGTAGGCGGCCGGGCCATCCTCGACGGCTCCGCGGGACCGGTCCCGGCCGGAGAGGAGGCCGCCCTCGATCTCAAGACCATGATCCCGAACCCATTGAAGTGGACGGCCGAGACGCCGGACCTTTACCGTTTTGTCCTTGTCCTCGCCGACTCAACCGGCCGGATTGTCGATACCCGCGGCTGCGACTTCGGCTTCCGCGAAGTTGTTCTCCGCGGCGGACGGCTCCTCCTGAACGGCGTGCCCGTCAAACTCCGGGGCGTCAACCGCCACGAGCACGATCCCGACCACGGCCGGGCGCTGCCTTACGAGCGGATGGTCCAGGACATCGCCCTCCTCAAGCGGCACAACATCAACGCCGTCCGCACGAGCCACTACCCCAACGACGAGCGCTGGTACGAGCTCTGCGACCGCCACGGGATTTATCTCATCGACGAGGCCAACATCGAGTCCCACGGCATGGGCTACGGCGCCAAGTCCCTGGGGCACGCGCCGGAATGGCGGACGGCCCACGTCGACCGCGTGGGCCGCATGATAGAGCGCGACAAGAACCATCCCTCGGTCATCATCTGGTCTCTGGGCAACGAAGCCGGGCCGGGAGAAAACTTCAAGGCCGCGGCGGCCGCGGCGCGAGCGATCGATCCCACCCGGCCGCTCCACTATGAGAGGATGAACGAGGTGGCCGACATGGACAGCGTCATGTACCCCTCCGTGGACGCGCTGCGCAAAATCGGCGGCGAAAATCCGGACCGGCCCTTCTTCGTCTGCGAATACGCCCATGCCATGGGCAACGCCTGCGGCAACCTCAAGGAATACTGGGAGATCGTGGAATCCTCCCCGCGGATTATCGGCGCCTGCATCTGGGACTGGGTCGACCAGGCCCTGCGGAAATTCACCGACGAGCCGCCCGGCCCGGACGGGCGGCGCCGCTGGCATTACGCCTACGGCGGGGATTTCGACGACTCGCCCAATGACGGGAATTTCTGCTGCAACGGACTGGTCCTTCCCGACCGGCGGGTCACGCCCAAGCTGCTGGAAGTGAAAAAGGTGTACCAGCCCGTGGCCATCGAACCTCTGAACCTTTCCGCTAGAACACTCCGGGTCAGAAACAAGCACGCCTTCCTCAACCTCGATCGTTTCCTCGGCGCCTGGTCCCTGTCCGAGGACGGCCGCGTCGTCCGGAAGGGAACGTTCGGACCGATAAACGTTCCGCCGCAGGGAGTCGCCGTCCTTCGCCTGCCCTTCAAGCCCCCCGTCCCCACAGCCGGCGCCGAATATTTTCTCCGCGTCAGTTTCCACGAACGTTTCGGGTCTCTTTCCGTCCCCAGCGGTCATGAAGTCGCCTGGGAGCAAATCGCCGTGCCTTATGAGGTTCGTCCCGCCGAAGGCGCCGTCCTTTCCGGCGGGCGGCCTCCCCTGACCCTCGCTCAAGAAGGCGACCGGGTCGAGGTGCGGGGCGGAGATTTCCGCGTTGTTTTCAGCCGGGCGGGGGGAACAATCCTATCCCTCGACTACGGCTCGCAGAGGATCATCGCTCCGGACGAGTCGGCGGCCAACGGCCCCCGGCTCAACATCTTCCGCGCGCCGACCGACAACGACATCTGGATGGCGAGGAAATGGGCGGACTCCGGGCTCAGCCGTCTCCGGGAGGCCGTCCGGAGTTTCCGTGTTGAAGCCGCGGACGACAGTTCCGTCCGGGTGGAGACGGTCGTGGACCACATCGGTTTCAAAGGCTCCGGAGTCCGACACGCCTGCACCTGGACGATCTTCGGCGACGGACGCCTATTCATGGACAGCGTGTTCACTCCTCTCGGCGAGCTTCCGCCCCTTTACAAGCTCGGGCTGAAGATGACGGTCTCCGGCGCCTTGGAGACCCTAACCTGGTTCGGCCGCGGACCGGGCGAAAGCTATCCCGACCGCAAGACAAGCTGCGATATCGGGCTCTGGAGGGGGCCGGTGGCGGATCAATTCACGGAGTATGTCCGCCCCCAGGAAAACGGGAACAAGGAAGCCGTGAGGTGGGTTTCGTTGACCGACGGCCGCGGCGCGGGTTTGATGGTCGTCGGACTCGACCGCCTGTCCGTCACGGCCTCGCATTTCACGGCCGAGGATCTGGACGGCAGCCGTCACAAAAACCGCCAGCCGCGCCGTTTCTTCAGGCTCGCACCGAGGCCGGACATCGTCATCTGTCTGGACGAATCCCAGATGGGTCTGGGCGGAGCGAGCTGCGGCCCCCCTCCCCTGGCCGAACACATCCTGACTCTGACCGGTCCCCGGAGTTTCCGCGTCGTCCTCAGGCCCTGCAGCCCGGAGAGGGGCGACCCGAGCGCCCTGGCCCGAAGCTCAAGACGAATTTGAGCGGCGCTCGCTGCGCCAAAGAAGCCAGGAGAAAAGCAAGCCGGCCAGTCCCAGGGAGGTCAGAAGCCACATCCCGGGTCCGTAGCCGGCCGGATTCTCGACGCCGGCCTTGAAGACGTCGTTGAGGCGTCCCAGGCCCCAGGACGTCGCGGCCCAACCGACTTGCTGGCAAAACGTCATCAGGGCGAAAGCCGTTCCCAGGCGTTTTTCATTCACCAGATACGCCACCGCCGGCCACATGACCGCCGGGACGAGCGAGAAAGCGACGCCCAGCATGGCCACGGGCACATGAACCGGCAGCGCGGTCTGGGTCATGATCAAAAAGCTGGCCAGAAGAAGGCCCGTTCCGGCGGCCATGAGCTGCGCCCGCCGTCCGATCTTGTCGGCCAGCAGCCCGAAAAGGGGGGTGGCCACCAGAGCCGTCATCGGCAGGAGGCCGTTCAGGAACGCCGCCGCCTCGGGCGACAATCCCCGGGCATGCTGAAAATAAAGGTTGGCGAACCGCCGGAAAGGAAAAACAACGGAATAGAACGTCACGCACAAGCCCACCACCCACCAGTAGCGCGCGCCGAAGCGCAGGAGATCGGCAAAAACGAGCTTATCGGCCTCGCCGGCCCGGCCGAGGGCGAAACGGCGCTCCGACCGCCGCTCGAAGAGCGCGTAACCCACCGCGGCGATGATGCACAGCCCCCCGATGCCGGCGGCCAGAATGAGCGGCGGCCGCCAGGAGGAAAACAGTCCGCCCGCCAAGTTGCGGGAATTGTCGGCCGCCACCGAGCCGAGCCGGGCGATGGTCAGGTTCAATCCCATGGCGAAGGCCAGCTCTTTGCCCTTGAACCACTTGGCCAGGGCGCAGGTGATGGCCACGATGAGGGGTTCGGCCCCCAGCCCCAAAAGGAAGCGGCCGCCGGCCATGCCCCCGTATCCTCCCGGAGCCAAGGCGATGAGCGCCCCTCCCAAGGCGGCGATGATGCCGAAAAGAATCATGGCTTTCCGCGTTCCGGCGCGGTCGATGATGACGCCGCCGATGAGGAGGATGATGAGGGCGGCGATGTTGTATGCCGAGTCGAGCAGCCCGATCTGCGACTGGCTGAAGCGCAATTGGCTCTCCAGCAGAGGGCCGACCGGATTGAGGGCGTCGAAGACGTAGTAGTTGCCGAACATGGCCCAGCTGATGATGCCCAGAACGAGCCAGCGATGAAAATTCGGAGGCGGCGGAAGCGTTTTCGCCCCGGCATTCAAGCTCATGATCGTCCTTTCATCCGGATGATTCCCGATTTGACCTCCGCGAAGGCCGCCGAAAAAGGGTCGGGCGGCCCGCGCCGCCTCGACTGGTCATCCCAGGCAAAATATGATATTCATAACAACCGTGTCAAGGATGGATTCCCATTCGAGCGTCCGGCAACGAAGGATTCGCCTTTGAAGTCGGCCGGCAAGGAGAATTCCATGCTCATCCGCTACCGCCGAGGACGCATCAAACCCGGCCTGATTCTCCTCACCGGACTTCTGGTCATCGTGGCCGGGGTCCGGCTTTTCTTCTATTTCAAGCATGACCGGGACAAACTCAGCGTCGTGACCGTGGAGTACGCGGAAAAAATGCTCGGGCTCAAGTTCGAACACAAGGAGCGCGCCCAGATGCTCCGGGACCTGGACAGGAACAAGAGGAAATACGACCAGATCCGGAGAATTCCCCTCTCGAATTCCGTGCCGCCGGCCCTGCATTTTCATCCTCTCCCCGGCGCCTCCCCTGCGCCTGCGGCGAGGAAACGGGTCCTGTCTCTTCCCCGGACTCCCGTGGCGCTCCCCGAAGATCGCTCGGAACTGGCTTTTTATCCCATCACCAAGCTGGCCCCCCTCATCCGGGCCCGAAAGATCACTTCGACCGAACTCACCCAGATCTACCTCGAGCGGCTGAAAACCTACGGCCCGCAGCTGGAGTGCGTCATCACCCTGACCGAGGAGCCGGCCCTGGAACAGGCGCGCCGCGCCGACGCGGAAATCGCCGCCGGCCGCTACCGCGGCCCTCTGCACGGCATCCCCTGGGGAGCGAAAGATCTTTTGGCTGTCAAGGGCATCCGCACGACCTGGGGCGCCGCGCCCTACAAGGACAGGGTCTTCGACGAGGACGCCACGGTGGTCAAGAAGCTCGAGGAAGCGGGCGCGGTCCTGGTGGCCAAGCTGACCTTGGGCGAGCTGGCCTGGGGAGACGTCTGGTTCAACGGCCGCACCCGAAATCCATGGAATCCCGAGGAAGGGTCGAGCGGCTCATCGGCGGGTTCGGCGGCGGCCGTGGCCGCCGGGCTCGTGGGCTTCGCCCTGGGAAGCGAGACCTGGGGATCGATCGTCTCTCCCTCGACGCGATGCGGGACGACGGGTCTGCGGCCGACCTTCGGACTGGTGAGCCGGACAGGCGCCATGGCCTTGTCCTGGAGCATGGACAAGATCGGACCGATCTGCCGCTCGGCCGAGGATTGCGCCCTGGTGTTCGACGCCATCCGCGGTCCGGACGGAAAGGATCCCACGGTCGTGGATCGGCCCTTCCCCTGGGACCGCGTCCGAAAGATCGGCTCCTTAAGAGTGGGCTATTACCGGGAGGCCTTCGAGAAGCTCAAGGAATCCCGGGACAAGCAGAACGCCCTCAAAGTCCTGGAGGTCCTGCGTGGCCTGGGCCTGGAACTCGTCCCGGTGGAAATGCCCCGCCTGCCCGTCGAGCCGCTGGACATCATCCTCAACGCCGAGGCGGCGGCCGCCTTTGACGAGCTGACGCGCGGAAACGGCGACGACCTGCTGGTCCGTCAAGGCGAGGACGCGTGGCCCAATGTCTTTCGCCAATCCCGGTTCATTCCGGCCGTGGAATACATCCAGGCCAACCGCATCCGCACTCTCCTCATGACCGACATGGCCCTCAAGCTCGAAAACGTCGATGTTTTCGTCACGCCGTCCTTCGGCGGAAACGTCCTCCTCCTCACCAACCTCACCGGCCACCCGGCGGTCGTTGTGCCCGACGGATTCGACGACAAGGGAACTCCGACCAGCATCAGCTTCATCGGGAACCTTTACAAAGAAGCCGAAACCCTGCGCCTGGCCAAGGCCTATCAGGATGCCACGGACTTCCACCTTCGTCATCCGCCCCTCGAGGAGGAGGCTCCCCCAGAGGGGGAGCATGATGCCCCCCAGGCTGGAGCGCGCCGATAACGATGACTCCCCTCTTCGAATCCCGCAATTGGCGGCCTTACGAGAAGCCCGTCGCTGCCGGACTGGAAGAGGCCGGGCGGCGGCAGGTCGTCCGGAGGCTCTGGAGCAAGGACTTCACTCTCTGGAAACCCGTGGACAGGGAAATCTCCAGCCGCCTCGGGTGGCTCGAAGCGCCGGAGAGAGCCGTCTTAGGAATGAAAAGCTGGATGGCTCTCGCCGCGGAACTCAGGAACCTTGACATCGAAAGCGCGGTGCTCTTGGGCATGGGAGGCTCGAGCCTGGCGCCCGAGGTTTTCAGCCGGGCTTTCCGGCCGGCGGCCGGATCTCCCGAGCTCATCGTCCAGGACAGCACTGTTCCCGATACCGTCAAGCGCCTCCAGGACCGGCTCATCCCGGAAAAAGCCCTGTTCCTCGTTTCCTCCAAATCGGGGACGACCTTGGAAACCCTGTCGCTGGGCCGGTACTTTTACGACTGGTTGGAGGGACGTCTCGGGCCGGGAAAGGCCGGACGGCGCTTTGTGGCCATCACCGATCCCGGGACGCCCTTGGAAGAGATCGCCCGCCGGAGGGGATTTCATGCCGTTCTTCCGGGTGAGACCGATATCGGAGGCCGGTTCTCGGTTTTCTCGGCTTTCGGGCTTTTTCCGGCGGCCCTGCTCGGCCTGGACGCGGGGGATCTCCTTCGCCGGGCCGGGGAGATGGCCCTGAAGTGCCGTGAAGAGGCCGTCCCGGCCGGCAATCCCGGCCTCCACATCGGCGTGATTCTCGGCCGTCTGGCCGCCGTCGGCGTCGACAAGCTGATGCTTTTGCTCCCGATGGAAATCGAGAGCTTCGGCGCATGGCTGGAACAGCTTGTCGCCGAAAGCACGGGCAAGGAGGGACGGGGAATTCTTCCCGTGATCGGAGAGCCGCCTTCGGAATGGAATCTCGGCCGGGAGGACAGGTTATGGGCGGCGTTCAGGTTGAAAGGTGATCCGTCCGTGGATCGATTTCTCGCCCGGCTTGACGCCGCCGGCAAGCCGTATCTTCTTTTCACCCTCGAGAGCGCCGCCGACCTGGCCGCCCAGTTTTTCCTATGGGAAACGGCCGTGGCGGTCGCCGGTTGGAGCCTGGGGATCAATCCCTTCGATCAGCCCGATGTCGCGGCGGCCAAGAAAAACACCGAGATCATGATCGACCGCCGCCGGTCGACCGGAAGGTTTCCCGAAGAGGAAGACGAATTTGTGGATGAAGGGAAAGCCGCCTCAGCCATCAGCCTTTTTGTCGGCCGCGGGCATCCCGGGGATTATACAGGCCTCCAGGCGTTTCTGGCGCCGCGGAAGGAGATCGACCGCCTTCTCGGCGAAACGGCGGACGTCCTGAGGAGCCGGACAGGCCTGCCCGTGACGTGGGGATACGGGCCGCGGTTTCTGCATTCCACGGGTCAGCTCCACAAAGGGGACGCCGGCCGCGGGCTGTTCATCCAGTTTTCGGCCGAGGACATCGAAGACGTCCCCCTCCCCGACGATACGGGCGACGGCCTCGGGGCCGGCCTGTCCTTCGGGGCGATAAAAGAAGCCCAGGCCCGGGGCGATTTTCAAGCGCTGAAAAGGGCCGGACGGCGTGTCATGCGCGTCCGCCTGTCCGGAAACCCGACCGAAGGTCTGGAGAAAATCCTCGCGGATTTCCGAGACGAAGAAAGGCGTTCCTAGTACAATCCGGCGAAAACAACGTCGGCGTGGAACAATTCCTTGGTCCGGGCGCGGGTTCTCGATTCCACGGATTCCTTGATGTTCAGGTAGAACCAAAACTCATCGAACAACCGCAGCTTCTTTATGCTGTAAAGCGCGAAGTCGTTGATAGAGTCGACGAGGATCGTGCCCAGGGTGTTGCCCTTGTCGTCGGATACGGAGATCGCATACGCATCTCTCTGCTCGCCTTCCCCGGCGGCGGATGTTTTCTCCAGCCGGCCGTAAACCTTGCCCCGCTCCTTGCCCTCCCAGGCATCCGAAGCGTTCGCCGTTTTCAGCTCTAAAGAGGGGTAAAGCTCCCGGTCATGCTGGTTGAAGAAAGGCTGCGCGACCTCGTCCCCTGTCTTCTCGAAGAAATTTCTGTACCTGGTTTCCCCCTCGCGGAAATCAATGCGGACGGCCGTCAGGATGGAGGGTTTTTCCATGTTGAACACGCCTTCGACGCGGACCGATTTGCCTTCCAGCTCGGAGGCGTCGATATCGGCGGGGATGACGACGTCAAAACCGGCGATTTCGGGAACGTAGAGAAAAGGCCCATGAACGAGCTTGACCGTTCCCTCGCAGGTGTTCATTCCTTCTTCGATCATGGCGACCTTCCCCGCTTTCTCCGCTTCAGGCTGTTCCTCCCCGGCCTGTTTGCTGCAGGCCGAGTTGAGCGCCGCCATGACGAACAGGGACAAAATGAAGAAACCCAGGATGGCGATTGTTTTTTTCGGACTGTCCGTCTTCAGTTTCATGGTCCTTACCTCCCTGTGGAATCGGAGCGACCCGGCGAGCCGGCCGTCGGCTGCGACACACCTCGCCCTCAAGTCTGGGAATTCAGAGGAATCTATATACCACCAGGCGGCAAAAAAGTAAAGTCAAGCGGTATCCGCCGCGTTCCGCCTTCGGGAGGAGCAAGCTCCTCCCTACTTCCGGCGGCTGCTGCGCGCGCTTTTCGAAGAAGAAGAGGATCGTGCCGAGGAGGACCGGCTTCTCGAGACAGAGGCCGATGATCGGGAGCGCTGGCTGATGGAGCGGGAAGACCGGCTCGAAGTCCGGGGAGAACTGAAGCTGCGGGATGACGAACGGCTCCTGGAGGAAGAAGAAATGCTGCTTCGCCGCTGGGAGCTGCGGCTGGGAGAGGAATAGGTCCTGGTCGAAGACGAGCGGGTGGCCGGGGAGGTCAGCCTGTAGGAGGGGCGGGAGGAGGACGGTTTCGAATAGGAACGGGGCGTCGGGACCGCTGCGCGGCGGTTGGTGTTCACGGTTCGCCTTGGGGCGGTCGAACTCTCTGAACGCGATCGGGTGTTGGAGAAGCTTGGAGAACTCACTCGGGGATTCACGAAGCCGCGAGAAGAGGAAGGCCGGGCCGAAGAGGATCGACTCGAATAGGAGGTCGTTTTCCGGTTCGGGGAGATATTAGAGGTTCTCCGCTGGACCGGGGAGACAGCCCGCTTCGAAACTCCGGCCCGGGACGGCGTCTGGGATTGGAATTCTCCGGGAGCGGACATTTTCCGATTCCCCGTCCCGACCGACGGACTTGCGGTCGTTCGACGGTCCCGGGAGGCATAAGATCGGACTTGAGGGGCGGACCGGGAGGATCCGGCCGGTGAAGCCGTCTTGCTCCGGACGGCCGGGCCGGGAGCGCCGCTCGCACGGCCGGGAAGAGCATATTCCCTGATCCGGCCGCTTGTGCGGTTCGAGATCTCTTGGCGAGCGACGCGGCCATCCGTGCTTTTGGCCGCCGGCGCTTTCCGGCCGGCGGTTGTCCTGGGAAGGACGGCCGGTGCGTTTTTATCAGAACGAAGCGAGCGCTGCCCTTCCGGCGGACGGCGCGCGCTCGGCACGCCGGCCTTCCTCTCCCCGAAGGTCCGCTCGATGCTCCGTCCCTTGGACAGGGCGAAGGTCCGCGCCGCCTCGACCGAGAACTTGCCTCCTCGAGATATGGAAGGGGCGACGGCCGGCTGGCGGGCGCTGAGCGTGACGCTGCCGAGGCGATCCAACGCCTCGCCCCTCAGCGCCACGGCGGCGATGCGGGGAGCCTGAAGCTGCCGGCGATTGACGACGACCAGGGCCCGGTTGCGGACGGAATAATCGCTCCGGCCGTAGCGGCCGTAGAAACGGTTGTTGATCACGACCGTCGGTCGGTTCCACCTGTTCAGGGGACACCAGCCGATGTAGCGATAATCCCCGTACCAATGAACCCAGGCCGGCCCCCAGTGCCTGGTCGGGATCCAGTACCAGCCCAGAGACAGGCTCCAGTGCCAGCGCCCGTAATGGTAAACGCACCAGCCCCAGGATTCGTACGGGATCCAGGTCCAGCCGATGATCGGATACCACACCCACCGGCCGTACGTGTACGGACGCCAGTCGTCGTAATAGCGGACCCGCGGCACCCAGACATAGCCGTAGTCGGCCTCGTATCTCCATTGTCCGTTCTCGGCCAGCTCGGCCCCGTACTCGTGAAGTTCTTCGGGCAGATAGGAGGACTCGGACCTGTTGCCCGCCATCAGGGCGTCCCGCGAAAGGCTCCACCGGTCGAATTCATCCCGGGAGGCGGAAAGAGCTTCCGGTCCGGCGAGGAAACGACCTTCGGAAGCCATCACGCTCTGACCCGGCCGAAGAGTGACCGACCTCTCCTCGCCGGCTGTTTCGGCCTCCCCCTCGACAGCCGCAAAGCGGGTCTGTCGGTTGGCCAGAACATCGACCCGAAACAAACCCTCGGTCAGAATATAGAGCGACGCATCGGGGGTGTGGACCTCGAATTCCTTGTCCGAAGACAGCCGGCTGACGCGCAGATACAGGCTTCCGGAATACAGGTGCAGCTTGAAGGGCTCGACCGCGTCTCGGGGGAGATTGACGAACTCCACCTGGGAGGATCCGTCGAGGCGCAGGACGTTCAGCCCGACGAAACTCACTTCGGCCCGGCCGTTTTGAGTGGCCAGCTTGTCTCCTTCGACCAGCACCAGATTGACCGTTCCGGCTTCGAAGCCCATGTCTCCGGCGCGCTGAACATGGGTCTCGCCCGAAACATAACTCAGGCGGGCGAAGCTCCGGTTGTCATACCCCTCGCTCTGCGCCAGGGCGGACACGGAGCAGATGAGAACACACACCAAAGGCGATGCGATTTTTTTGCTCATTTACGACCTCCATCATCAAAAAGAAAAGCAAGCCCTGTGCCAAGTAGAAATAATGAACAATCATGAAAGAACAATGCAGATTGCGTCCTCAAATCAGGACAGGTGCTTGGGATTCAGGTCAAAAAAAAAGCCGAGGGAGGCTTCTATGCCTCGCTCGGCTTTTGGTCCGGCTATCGAGTTTCGCTTACCAGTCCCACCGCCATCCGGGGCGGAACCCTCTTCCCCGATAATATCGGTTCCCTCCGAAACCATCCGGACCCATCATGCGGGGAGATCTTCCGGGCCGGCGCATAAAACGGCCGCCGCGGCGCATCTTTTCCATCCGGAAACGGGCGTTCTTGAGCTTTTCGAGCTGTTCAGGTGTGAGAATTTTTTCCATATCCTTGCGGAATTTGAGACGGGCCTTCATTTGAGCGGCCATCAAGCCGTGCACTTCATCCACGAGAGCCTCAATCTTCTTCTGATCGGCCTTGGGATCCCCCATGGCCAGCCTCAAGTCCTCGCGCTGTTGGCGCAGCTTCTCGAGGAGCGCCTTGCTTTCCTCAAAGTGGGCGGCTCTCATGTCCTTGAGCTTGGCTTCCTGCTCCGGCGTGAGGTCCAGCCATCTCTGAAAAAAGCCTTCTTCCGCGCCGAATCCCGGCCGCGGGGGGCGAACAGGCTCCTCCTGAGCCGCCAAAGGCGAAATCAAGAGCGCCAGAAATCCCAGGACCGCACATGAGACGATCACGTTTTTCTTCATCGACAACCTCCTTGTCGTCATATTCATTAATAAAGACAACCGCCGCGGCAAATCCTTGGCGCGGAAATTTCTTCCTCCATCCCCCGGGCCGGTCAAGAGGCTTTCCACACGGCCAGGCCGGAAGGAGAAAGAGAGAATGGAAGCGTCCGTATCCCACCCCCCAGCCTCTCGATGTCCCTGATAAGGGCCCGGCGCCGGCCGTCATCCGGTGAGGCGAGGAGAGTGAGCGAGCCTCCGCGCCCCCCGGCTCCGTTCACCTTCCACCCCGAGGAACGGTGCCTTCGCGCCAGGCGGATCACCTCGTCGGCCTCGACGGAAACGAGCTCCGGGCACAGATCCCTTTGGCACTCATTGTTGTCGATCATAACCCGCCCCAAGGCTTCCAGGTCGTCTCGTTCCAGATGCCGGCGGGCTTCGTCGGCCAGCGCCGCCATGCGCTTCAAAATCTCGAACCGGGGGCTCCCTTTCTTCATCAGCGAGATGACGCGCTCGTGAAGGTCCGAGGAGCGGTGGGGCCTGCCGAGGTAGACCAGGATCAGACGCCGGCCGAGCCCGTGCGCCGCCGGAGGACGGAGGCGGAGCCTGGTCAAGCGGGCCGAGGGGTATCGGGAAATCCGGATGTGACAGATCCCCCCGGCGGCGGCGCATACCTGGTCCTGGATGCCGCTTTCCAAGCCCAGCATTTCGGTCTCGACCCTGTGGGCCAGGCGCGCGGCACGGCGCCCCTGAAGCGTCCGGTCTGACAGGCGGGCCAGGGCGGCCAACAGGGACACGGCGACCGAGGCCGACGTCCCGGTGGAGATTCCGCCCGGGACGGGCGAGTGGATCCTGACTTCAATCCGCATCCCGGGAGGAGGGGGAACGGCGGCCAGGCAGAATTGCAGGAGGGGGTGAAGACTCCGCGACGGGCGGTCGGGATCCATCCGAAAGGATTGCCCGTAGTTGTCCGCCCGGATCAAAACCCGGTCCTTCCTTCCCTCCGCATCGGGGAAGGCCGCGACTTGGACCTGGACCGGCGGACCGATCGCCATGTTGAGGACGGCTCCCCGGCCGGCGAACCAGGTGTCCGTCCAGCCGCCGATGTCGTTGATCCGCAGAGGCGCCTGGGAATGAATGATCATTGCCCGTCAAAGCTCCTTCTTGTGCCGCAGTCTGTCCAGGGCGACGGCGGCGACAATGACCGCGCCGATGATGATCTCCTGGATGTAGTTGGGCCAGCCCATCATCGTCGATCCGTTCCTCAGAAAGGACATGATGAACACACCGATCATCGTCCCCAGGACGCTTCCCTGGCCGCCGGCGAGGCTCCCTCCGCCGATGACCACCGCGGCGATGATGTCCAGCTCCAGGCCCACGGCCACGGTCGGATCGCCGACCGTCAGCCTGGAAAAAGCCATCACCCCGCTCAGGCCGCAGAAGAGGCCGGACAGGGTGTATATCGCGATTTTGGCTCTGTTGGTCCGGACACCGCACAGGCGGGCGGTTGTTTCGTTGGACCCGATGGCGAACACGTGACGGCCGAAGACGGTCAGGCGCAGGACGGCGGCCAGCAACACGGCCAGGATCATCATCAACCACACGCCGGGAGCCAGCATCAGCCACGAGGGCTCCGGATTCCTGGACATGAGGGTGTTGACCCAGGTCAGGGGGGCGTCGATTTTCTGGTTGCCGGCGATCCACTTGGCCAGTCCCCGGCCGACGCCCAGCATGCCCAGAGTCACGATGAACGGCACGAGCCGCAGGGAGGTGATCAACCCGCCGTTCGCCAGGCCGACGAGGCCTCCGGTCAGAATCCCGGCTCCCACGGCCAGCCACGGCGAGCCTCCGGCGTCGATGACCGAGGCGGCGATGACACTCGAGAGGGCGATGTTCGAAGCGGCCGACAGGTCGATGCCGCCGCTGATGATGATGACCGTCATGCCCAGGGCTCCCAGAGCGACGATGACCGACTGAGTGACGACATTGATGAAATTCGAGACGCGCAAAAAACGGCCCCGCACCTCGGGCATCAGAGAAAAAAGGGCGATGACGAGCAGGAGGCCGATGAACGGACCCAGCCAGTTGACGATCGACCTCATCCCCAACCGGCGCGTTCTCATGGTCCCCGCCTTCCTCCCTCCCGGGATCTCAAGCCCGGCCCACGGCCGCGCAGGCCATCAGGCCCCGTTCGTCCCATCCGGACACCGGCCGTTCCTCGACCATGCGCCCGCGGTGGAAGACGGCGATCCGGTCGCAGACGCCGATCAATTCCGGGAAATAGGAGCTGATGAAAATCACCGACTTTCCGAGAGAGGCCAGGCGGCTCATCCAATCATAGATTTGGGTCTTGCTGACGATGTCGATTCCGCGGGTCGGCTCGTCGAGAAGAAGGATGTCCGCTTCCTGATGGAGGAGCCGGGCGAGGGCGACTTTTTGCTGGTTCCCCCCCGACAGGCTTTCCAGAGGCTGCTCGACGCTGTGAACGCGGATATTCATCCTTTCCGCCCACTCCTCAGCCGCCCGGCGCCGGGCACGGAGCCTGAGAAAGCCGCCTCGGGCATACGGTTCCAGACGGCTGAGAGTCAGGTTGTCCACGACCGACCGGCCCAAGGCCAGGCCTTCCAACTGGCGGTCCTCGCTGAGGTATCCGAAGCCCCTCCGGATCATCATCCGCGGTCCGCCCTTAAGCCTGACGAGGCCTCCCGTTTCGAGCACGCCCCGCTCCCGGCGGTCCAGTCCGAAAACGGCCCGCAGCGCTTCGGTGCGGCCCGCGCCGACCAGGCCGGCCAAGCCCAGGATCTCTCCTCGTCGCAGGCTCAAGTCCGCGGGGGCCGTCATACGGCGGGACTTGAGGCCGCGCACGTTCAATGCCGTCTCTCCCGGGACGCGCTCTCTCGCGGCAAAAACCTCTTTCACCTCCCGTCCCACCATGAACCGGATGAGATCCTTCGCCTTCAGCCCCTTCATCGGGCCGGAAAACGCCACTCGGCCGTCCCGCAGAACAGTCAGGGAATGGGCCACCTGCCTGACTTCCTCCAGAAAATGGCTTATGTAGACGATGCTCACGCCCTCGGCCGCGAGCCGGCGGATGATCTGAAAAAGCCCCTCCGTGTCCTCCCTCGATAGACTGCTCGTCGGCTCGTCCATGACCAACACCCGGACCTGTTCCGTCAGGGCCCGGGCGATCTCGACGACCTGCCGCAAGCCGAGGCGCAGCCTCCCTACGGGCGTGTCGGGCGAGATCTCTGGGTGGCGGACCAAGTCCAGCGCTTCGCGGACGCGGCGTCTCATCTCGGACTTGCGGAGGAAACCCAGGGCATGCGACTCCCGGCCGAGCATGATGTTTTCCTCGACTGTCAAATGGGGGGCCAGATTGAGCTCCTGATAGATCATGCCCACTCCCCTCCGGCGGCCGTCAAGGGGGCTTGAGGGAGCATAGGGCCGGCCGTCGAGGAACATTCGGCCGGCGTCCGGCCGGAGCGCTCCGCTGAGGATCTTCATCAGGGTGCTTTTCCCGGCGCCGTTTTCGCCGACAAGCGCCCGAACCTCTCCGGGTCCGACATCCATATCCGTCGCCTCCAGGGCGCGCGTCGGTCCGAAACTCTTGGAGATGCTCCGCATAAGGAGAACGGGAGGCGGGTTGAGGGTCGGATTTCCTGAGGACTCAGTCATGGTCCAGGACGGAAAAATCCGGATTGACCAGAGCTTTGATCGACGGTTCCTCCAGGTTCTCCCTGGTCACGAGATACACGCCCGTGTCCACCCGCGCTTCGATCGCCAGACCCCTCAAGCGGCGGACGACCTGAGTGACGCCCAGGTATCCCATTTTGACCGGATCCTGATGGACCAGACCGTGGATGTGCCCCTCTCTCAAGCCCTGGAGGAGCTTGGGGCTGCTGTCGAAACCCACGAACAGGACCTTGCCGGCCAGGCCGTATTCCTGAAGAGCCCGCAGGCCGCCGAAGGTCGAGGATTCGTTCGGACAGAAAATGCCGTCCACATCCGGAAAACGGGACAAAAGATTCTCCAGGAGTTGATAGGCGGTCTCGGTCGTCGAGCCGGCGTACTGGTCCCGGACGAGAATCCTGAGGTTGCCGTACTCCTCGAGGACGGTCTCCAGGAATCCGCGCTCGCGCTCCATGGTGCTGGCCGACCCTTCCTGGTAGCGGACGAGAAAAATGTCCCCCCCCTCGGGTAGGAGCTCCGCCATCCTCCGCGCGGCCAGCACGCCGCCCTTGTGGTTGTCCGTGGCCACGAAACTGATATGATCCTCGCCATGGAGCCCGGAATCGATGATCACCACGGGGATGCCGGCCGTCACGGCGTCCTTTACCGGCCGGCACAGGGCCCGGTCGTCGAGCGGGGCCAGGACGATGCCGTCCACGCCGCGGCTGATGAAGTCCTCGACGACGGTGATCTGCTGCGCCCGGTCGTCCTCCTTCTGAGGACCCTTCCACAGAATGTTCACTCCCAGTTCGCGCCCGGCCCGGACCGCTCCGGCATGGATCGATTTCCAGAATTCATGGGTCATCCCCTTGGGGATGACGGCGATATCCAACCCGCCGTCTCTCCCGGAGCGGTCCTCTCCCCCGGGACGGCAGGCGCCCGCGGCCAGAAAGGCGCCCAGAAGAATCCAGGCGAACGTCGAACGCGCGCAGATCATGGCCCGGCCGCAACCTTTATTTTTTTTTCAAGATGGGCATGCCCGTCTTGGCCGTTTCCTGGACGGTGTAGCCCTCCGGCAGGCTGTCCAACGCGCCCGGACGGATGTCCTTGGCGAAAAAAAAGATCTTCTGCGTCCGGCCGCCCCTCAACGTCACATCGCGGGAATGCAGGAAGTATGTCTGGCCCCGGGAATTGGTGTGTGCGTATGGCATAGACGTCGCCTCCTCGACGGAAAACGGATGCCTTTCCGTCCCGCGCCAAGATCGTTTCGGCTCCAGTAATATAAGAATCGCTGCGGGCTGTCAAGCGAACGAAAAAGGAGCTTCTTCCGGTCTTGTGCCCTTCGCGCGCCTTAATGGGAAGCGTTGACTCCCGTAGGCGATTGGCATACAGTGGCTTTCGGATTCCTCGCGGGATCCGTCGGCCCCCCTCGAGAGAACGGCGGAACATGACGTTGAGGAAAGAAAGCCCCGTCGGCCTTCTCGCCGGGCGGGGAACTCCGTATCTTTTTTTAGCCGGCCTTCTTTTCGCCCGGCTCTGGGCTCAAGAGCTGCCCGTCGTTCATTACGGACCCACTCAAGGCCTTCCCTCCGTGTTCATCCTGGCCGTGACTCAGGACGAGCTGGGCCGGATCTGGGTGGCTCACAACGCCGGGCTGTCCATGCACGACGGCAGCCGCTTCCAGAACTGGAGCCGGAGCCAAGGCCTGCTCGACAACACGCCCATCATGGCCTGCGCCGACGGACAG
>Ga0068714_10000432_pt1 | contig 81786 bp, 62 predicted proteins | sample MTBNYHSulfiMetaG_FD_62988 | JGI IMG/M metagenome (GOLD analysis project Ga0068714, IMG submission 62988) | Enrichment culture microbial communities from rom New York Harbor, USA that are MTBE-degrading - MTBE-NYH (New York Harbor Sulfidogenic)... | ecosystem: Environmental > Aquatic > Marine >...
GCTGTCCCTAGTACGAAAGGACCGGGACGGACAAACCTCCAGTGTGCCAGTTGTCCCGCCCGGGGCATCGCTGGGTAGCTGCGTTTGGAAGTGATAACCGCTGAAAGCATATAAGCGGGAAGCACGCCCCAAGATAAGATCTCCCTCCCCGCAAGGGGCTAAAGGTCACCCGAAGACGACGGGTTCGATAGGCTGGGTGTGTAAGTCCAGTGATGGATTGAGCTTACCAGTACTAATAGACCGTGAGGCTTGACCATAAAGTTTATCAAGGCAAAAATTTGCTGCCGCTTTTTGAATGAAGACAACGATACGAATTCCCGGCAACTTTAACGAAGGGGAAACACCCGTTCCCATTCCGAACACGGAAGTTAAGCCCTTGTGTGCCGATGGTACTGCCAGGGAAGCCTGGTGGGAGAGTAGGTCGTTGCCGGGTTTTTTTTGCTCGATTTTGCTACGAAGCGAATTGAGGCGGAGGGGCGAATTGCCGTGGGCAAAGAACTCCTTGCGGAAATTCGGCTTTAAAATTATAAGGAGAAGAGTGTGGTAAACATCTACGTCGGCAATTTGTCCCGGGACGTCTCGGAGTCGGACCTGCGCGCGGCCTTTGAAGCCTACGGGCAGATTCAGTCGTGCTCCATCATCAAAGACAAGTTCAGCGGCGAGTCCCGAGGGTTCGGCTTCGTCGAGATGCCGAACAAGGAAGAGGCGGAAAAAGCCATCGCCGAAATGAACGGCAAGGACCTCAAGGGCCGCAACCTGACGGTCAACGAGGCCCGGCCGCGGACCGACGACGGTCGGCGGGGCGGCGGCGGGCGCGGCGGTTTCGGCGGGGGCCGGGGTCCCGGCCGGGGCGGCTTCGGCGGCGGACGCCGGTTCTGATCCCTTAGTTCACCTTTAATCCTTGATGGCGGATTTCACCGGGGGTGAAGTCCGCCTTTTTTACTTTTTCCGTCCTTTTCCGCTTTACCTGAAAACCTTACCCACCCGAGGCGCATGGGGAAACGAGTTCCGCATTTTTTGCGGTGAAAGCTGCAACAGCCAATACGGCATCCGCGGCTGTCATGAAGACTGTTTTTTGGCCGTCTCCCTCGGCCAGGGCGGAGTCTCGGAAGGGTGGACCTTAGACCCGAACGACGCAGACGCCGGCCTGTTTCATCATGCCAAGTTAGAGGACTTGAACGGGACTTGGCGATGTTCAACGAGATGTAGATCCGGGCCCCCTACGATTGATGAAATCCTCCGGCGTTTTTCGGATGCGCCCTGAGGTTCCCCCAGGCAGTTGGGAGATCCGCCTCAGAGAGCACGGCCCAAGGGAGCCTATTGGGAGAGAGAAATCTCAGACAGGGAGGGGACAGGGGCGCAGGGATCGGACGGACGCACGGGGAAGGGTCATCGCTCGACGGATAGAAGGTCCGTCGGGACAAGTTTCAATTCCCGTACCTAATGTTGAAAAATTTTGCCGCCGGCAGGCCCGTGTCGCCGAGATTGCCCATCACCACAAGGTGAAATCCTTTGTTCACATGGAAGAGATTGATGGACAGGTGGCCGACGGCGTGGCCGGTGTTCCCCTCCCATGTCCCGTGCGCGCCTTTCAGAACGAGATAGCCCAGACCGTTGATCTTCCCCGGCCGCACCGTCCGCATTCTCGCCCACGACTCCGGGGAGATCAGCTTTCCTGAGGCCGCTTTTTCTGCCGAGCGGTTCCCGCTGCCGGCTGAACTCGTTCAGATACATGCGTGATACCTTAGGGAAAGGAAGGTGTTGACTTCGCCCGGAAGCCGGATTATGTTTTTGGCGAGGGGAGAAGGGGATTTTAGTTCGAGATGGAATTCTCCGCAAGCACTGAGCGGAAAAGCAAGTTCTTGTCCGCTGCGGCGAGCCTATTCCCGGGGGTGTATCATGACAAACAAAACTTTCGCTCTTTTAATCTTAGTCTTAGGAGCGGTGATTTCGGTGGCCGGGCGCGGATTTTGTCTCGAGAACCGTGTGGCCTGGCCTGAAAATCTCTTCGCATCGAAAACAACCTTTCAGATGGGAGAAAAAATCAGCCCGGCGGCGCCGATTCTTTCCTGTTCTTCCCAAGACCGGCCTCGAGGACACATGGATGTTCCGACCAAAAAGCCATATAAAAACAAATATCTTTGGCAGGGGTGGATTTTTCAGCTGGCCGCCAAAAATCCCTCTTCCGAGAAGAAGGAAAAAAGAACTCTTGAACTGCTGCAGTCTTTGATAAGCACATATGACCTCTCTCCCTGGGTCTTGACCAAAGAGATCCATATCGAGCACGGCGTCGCCTCTCACAGCAACCCCCTGACCATCAACACGCGTCACAATGACGATTCCGACAGCCTGTTGTCCACCTTTCTCCATGAACAGATCCATCGACTGGAAATGAAATATCCGGTCGCCTTTCAAAAAGCGATGAACGAGGTCAAGGGCATATACCACGATGATCTGCCTCGGCAATTTTGGAGCAACCGAAGAGCGGCCTATCGTCATTTCATCGTCATTTATTTTGAGATCAAGGCCATAAAACAGCTTTTAGGGGATGTTCGGGCACAGGCGGTTATCGATCACAAAGACAAGAATGAGTGGATCTATCAGACCATTGTGGCGGACATGGAATCCTTCACCAGAATGTACAGAAAGTACAAATTCTATATCCATTGAATGAGCGAGAAAAAAGTTACTCAAAGGCGAAAAACTTCATGCTCGATGGCGCCGATTCACAATGTCTTCGACATCCGACCTGACCGATGTGTTCCCGATGGAAGTCCGGAAATTCAGCGACCGCCTGCTTTTTTTTAACGCTGACCGGCCCCCTGTCCTTGACAGGACCGGAATCGTGATTTATTCTGAGCCCATCTGAGAGGGAATTCCCGGGAACGAGAACCGAGAGGCCGGGGATTCTGTTCTGGAAAGGAGGACGGCATGTCAAAAAAAGCCATTTTCGGGATCTTGGCGGCAGGTGTTCTGTTGATGACGGTTTCTCTTTTTGCGCCTCCGCCTCTGCCCCGGCCCCACCTGACCGTCGAACCGGCAAAGCATGAGGGGCCTTGCCCGGTCACCCTGACCTTCGAGGCGGAAATTCTCCCTCCTCCGCTGCCCGGTCCGATCAAGTACAGGTTCGTCAGGAGCGACGGGGGACAAGGGCCCATCCAGGAACTGAGATTTTTGACTCCCCGAAAGAAAAAGGTTTCCACAACCTGGACGTTGAGCGGCAATTATACGGGCTGGGTCCAGTTGAAAATTCTCTCGCCCGGCAACGTGGAATCCAACAGGGCCCATTTCAGAGTCCGGTGCCTGACGAGCCAGTCCGTTGATCCAAGCCCCGCCGCCGGGGCGGAAACGGCCTTGCCCAAGCGCTTTTTTCTGGACTTCGACGACGCCTATCTCGTTTACACTCCCGATTCGGAAGGTCTCCAGATCGTCACCGAAGGCATGGTCCTGTCCTACGGCGGCGGCTGGGAGAAGTGCCGGTTGAAGCCCTATCTCTACCACCTGCGCCGGAGCGACTGGCGCGATTTCTTCTGGCAGGTGAACACCAGCCGCCGGGAAGTGATCCGCATCAGGGGAGGCGAGTTCTGCGCCATCTCCGAAGGGACGGACCGGAAAAAGATCGACGTGACCGTCGACGTGGTGGGCGGCGAGGGTGACAGGCAGCCGGATCGATTCTTCCTCCGGTTCTCCGATTCCTATCTCGTCTACCTTCCGGCGGCGGACGAAATGCAGATCGCCGGCCAGGGGCACGTCCTCTCCCGGGGGGAGGATTGGGAGCGGTGCCGCATCCACCCCTATCTTTTCAACCTCAGGCTCAAAACGTGGCAGGGCTTTCACTGGAAGGTCAATACCTCCCGAAAGCAGGCCTGGAAAACGACAGGCGGCTCGTTCTGCCGGATCGGAGGCTCGGACGCAGAGCTTCGGATGGGCGTTCGGGTGGTCGACTGATGCGGTCGCCTTCTTGAACGCCGCGGGGAATCGAATGTGTTCCCCGTCTCCCGCCGCTCGGGCGCGAGGACCTTATCCGTCCTCCGCTTTGATAAAAATATGGAAATGAAGGCTGGGCGAGGGTGACCGGGCAAAACCCATGCCGAGGAGAACGAGGGCGATATCATCCCCCCAGGGATTGGAGCGCGTGACGGCGACGCTCCCGATCCGGAACTCCTCGACGGCCCAAGCGAACCGCGTGTTCATCTCCTCCTTCGGAAAGGCCCTCATCGCCCCCCCGACGTAGAGCAGGAGGGCTCGGCGGGCAAGGAGCTCTTCCTTTTTCATCCTCCCCCAGAACTGCTGGAGGAACATCTGCCGGGAGCCGATTGAGGCCGGATGGCCGGAAATGGTCGGGATCCAGGCGGCCACGGTCTCCGGGGCGAGGATGAGTTTCCCTTCCGGCGTCGATTCCGCGAGCTTCTCGGCGACGGCGAAAAATGTTCGGGGGACCTTCAAGCCGGGCCAGGATATCCGGGCATTGTTCCAGGAAGAAAACGTCCATCGGGCCGGAACAAATAGCGCGAGGGCCAGGAGCAAAACAGCGAAGAGCGCGGCGCGAAAACGCACCGGGCGGAACCGTTCAAAAGCGAAAGCGAAGCCGGCCAAGAGCGCGGCGAGAAAATAGGGCAACGGCAGCGCCCAGTAGAGCCTGAAAAAACTCACTACGCTGGTGAGATTAGCCGCCCAGAAGGAGGTCAGAGCCGGATTCATGCACACCAGGACGAACAGGAAGGAGAATCCGAGCATCCAGCGCCGGCGCGGCCGGTCTTGGAGAAACGCCCAGCCGCCGAGGAGGGCGGCGAGCCAAAACGTCATGAAAGCACGCCAGCCCAGGACTTTGTTCAAGCCGCGCTCGGCGACAAACCTCCATGAGGGGGCCGAGACCAGGTAAAAATTCTCGGGCACCGACCCGGCTTTGAGAAACAGGCCGAGGACGAGAGGGTAAAGGCAGGTCAAGGCTCCGGCCGCCAACCGGAGGGAGGTGCGTACGTCCGGACGCCAGGCGGCGGCCATGGACAGGCCGGCGGCGAGGGGTCCGATGAACAGGGCGTTGGTGCTGAAGCTCAAGGCGGCGGCCTGACTGAGGAGCAGGAGCCCCCCGACCGCTCTTGCCGGCCTGGGCCCCGTCATGAACTCCAGGCCGTAGGCCGCCAGGAGGGGAACCATGACCGTGACCAAAACTCCCCGCCCCTGGAAGAGAAGCACCAGGCCCGAGTTGCCGTAAGTCGTTTCCACGTCGCCGTTCGCCGCAAGAAGGAGCACCACGGCCGCCAGGCCGTAGAGCCAGGCCCGGCCCAGGAGAAGCCGAAGGAGCTTGGCCGCCGCGGCGAGAAATATCAAGGCGAAGAGGGACGGGAAGACAAGATGGGCGGCGGCGATGGGCTTGATTCCCAGCCACCGGGCTGTTTGGCCGACCAGGATGTCGTAGGTCCGGAGCCGGTGCTGAGGCGTCAGGAAAGGCAGGCCGGGGATGCCGTGGATAGAGTCCCGGCTCATCAGCCGGACTTCGGGATGATCATGGACGTCCACGGCCACGCTGAGATAGAGCGAGTCGTCGGGGTGGGGGCGATGGACGCACAGGGACAGGAACAAGACAGCGAAGGCGAGGAAGGCAAAGACGGCGATTTCCGCCGCGCCCGTTCCGACCGAGTGCGGACGAATGAGCGGGGCGCGGAGGTGGAGGGCGTAATAAGCGCCGAGGAAAAGGAGAGCGCCCGCCCAAAAAAGGATGTATTGCGACGTCAGAACATAGAAGAGGGACAGCAGAACGGCCCCGGCAAGCGCCGGAAGGTTGGGTGGGGGTTCGCGGGATGGGGGCGGCAGCGGTGGTCCGTTCGCCGCGGCCGGACCCGCCGGTCGCCGGGAAGCGCGCGAGATCAGGAAGAGGACCGCGGCCCCCAGGAACGGGACGAAGAGCGACAGCCGGCCGAGAACGAGACCGTTGCCTCCCAGAAGCACGACCGCCTGGCTGAGGACGGCCCACAGTCCGAAGAGGACGACGAAGCCGTCGCATGTCCAGTTCAGAAAGGCGTCGAATCCCCTCCCGGAGCGCTTCATAGGAACGGATTATAGCCTCACCGTTTTTTCAGTGTCAACGCGGAAAGCGCAATGACGGTTTTGGCCATGCCTCTGATGCCGCAAGGAGGAGGGCTGCGCGGAGAACAATGCAATCCATGCGGGGGCATCAACCGGGATGGAGATATCGGGCTTGAACAGAAGGCCATTTTGCCCATAATGGAAGTTCAGAAACGATATTCTCCCTAGGCCTGAGATCAGATGAGAAAGGCCCGGGGGAAAATTGAGGCGCCATGCGCGGTTCAACGAGAAAGCGACGGATTTCGAGGGGCTTCCGGCATATTCTTGCCGGTTCCGTCCTCTTGAACTCAAAGGGGATGCGCTTTCCCCGCGGGGACGGGACATGAAGGCCGTCATCCTCAACACCGATTCGATCCTCAACCCCGGAGACGCGGGCATCGTTCTGGCCCAGATCGAGATCCTGAGAAAAATTTTTCCCGGCGCCGGCTTGTCGATCACTTCCCGGACGGCGGGCCTCGACCGCCGGTTTTATGGCCCCCTGGGCGTTTCGGTTCTCGAGCCGTTTCTCCCGGCGCCCAGTGTGTGGCGGGGCTTCGGACGAAAAATTGTGCGCAGCGCGGCCGGGCTTCTGAATCCGGGACCCAAAATGCGCCTTCTGGAGAGCATCCGGAATTCGAATTTCGTCGTCAGCACCGGCGGCGGGCCCTTCTATTCCAACCGCCGGACGGCGCCCGGCCTGACGTTTTATCAGAACATCCTCAATGTCCGGCTGGCCCAGGCTCTGGGGAAGCCGGTCGTCTTTTTTCCTCAGTCGTTCGGCCCGTTTCTTTCCTCACCCGCCCGGCGCGCCGTCCTTCGCTTGCTCGGCCATCGTTGGACAGTCCGGATTTTCGTCCGGGAGTCGTCGTCCGGCGATCAGATCGGCGGCTTCGTTCCGGACAGCGTCCGGAAGAAAATCGAGATCTGCCCGGATATGACCCTCTGGCTCCGGCCGGGCGATCGAGAAGCCGACGACCCGGCGCTCGCCGGCTTGCCCAGGCCGCTCCTTCTTCTGACCGTCAGGGACTGGGATTTTCCCGAGGCCGGGATGCTTGAAGAACGGGAGGCCCTGAAAAGGCGGTATCTTCGGGCGGTCGCCGATGCCGCTTGTCGCTTCGTTTCCCGAACCGGCGGAAGCCTGGCCGTCGTGCCGCACACGCGCGGTCCGGGCGATTTCGAGGACGACCGCATCGTGTCCGGGCGCCTGTGGGCGTCTCTGAAAGACGCCCTGCCCCGAACACGGAGCCGGCTGGTCGTCTTCCCCGGCTACACGCCGCCGACGCGCTTCCTTGGCCTCTACGCTTCGGCCGATCTCGTCTTGGCGACCCGGACCCATTCGGCTGTCTTCGCTCTGTTGAGCGGGACGCCCGCTGTTTCCATTCATTACCAGCCCAAGGGCTCGGGTATCATGGGCATGCTGGGTCTGGGCGAATATTCGTTTCCCATCTCCGGCTTGAATCCGGACTCGTTGGCCGAGGCGATGGATTCCGTCCTCAACCGAAGGACCGAGATCAGGCCTCGGCTCGCGGAACGGTTCGCCTCTCTCCGCTCGGAGATCGAATCGAAAATCCGCTCGAGCTTAAAGGATTTCGCCTAAGCGTTCATGAAGATTTTGCTCATCAACAAGTATCTCTACCGCCGGGGGGGCTCGGAGACGGCATTTTTCTCCCAGATCGCGCTCCTGGAAAAGAAGGGCCATTCCGTCGCGGTCATGGCCATGGAGCATCCCCGGAACATCGCCCCCCCCTGGCCCGCGGCCTTCGTCTCGCACGTCACGACCGAAGGCCGCCCGTCCCCGGCCGAGGCTTTCCGAGCGGCCGGCCGGATGCTGTATTCCTTTCAGTCCAGGAGGCGCCTGGAGGAGCTGCTGCGGAGCTTCCGGCCGGATGTCGCCCACCTGCACAACATTCACCACCAGATTTCACCGTCGATCCTCCACTCCCTCCGGCGCCGCGGCGTGCCGGTCGTCATGACCCTCCACGACATGAAGCTGGCCTGCCCGGTTTACACGTGTATCTCCCGCGGCGGGATTTGCGAGCGCTGCCGGGAAGGGCGCTTTCACCATTGCATCCTTCGGAAGTGCAGCCAGGGCTCCTTGGCCAAGAGCGCCCTGGTCGCCCTGGAGATGGCCCTTCACCGCTTCATCTTCCGCTTCGAGAGGCGGGTCGGCATGTTTGTCGCGCCGAGTCTGTTCCTGAAGGCGAAGCTCGAGGAGATGGGCGTCCGGGCGCCCGTCGTCCATGTTCCCCATTTCCTGGACCCGGACGGTTTCACGCCGGCCGCCGCGGGGCCTGAGCGGCCCGCCTATATTTATTTCGGACGGCTCGACAGGGTCAAGGGTTTGACCACGCTGGCGGCCGCGGCCGCCGGTCTTCCCTGGACGTGCACGATCGTCGGCGACGGGGAACTTCGGTCCGAGCTCGAACAGGCCGCCCGGGCCGCGGAACCCGGACGCCTGTCGCTTCGGCCTCACCTCGAACGCACGGCCCTTCATGAGGAGGTTCGCCGTTCGACATTCGCCGTCCTGCCGTCGGAATGGCACGAGAACGCGCCGCTCATGGTTCTCGAGGCTTTCGCCCTGGGGAAGCCGGTCGTGGGGGCGCGCATCGGCGGCATCCCGGAGATTGTGAGCGACGGTGAGACCGGGCTTCTCTTCGAGCCCGGAAACACCGCCGACCTGCGCGCGAAAATCTCGGCTTTGGCCGCGGATCCCCGCCGCGCCGAGGACATGGGCCGGCGGGCGAGGCGTTTTGTCGAGGAGAGGTTGAATCCGGAAATCCATTACCATAGACTGATGGGGATTTACCGGAGCCTTCTCGGCGCCCGGAGCTGACATGGAAGCGGCCGTCATCGTCACCTACCGCTGTCAACAGAGGTGCGTCATGTGCCGGACCTGGGAGCATCCCACCCGGCCCGCGGAGGAGTTTCCTCCTTCTCTGCTCCGGAAATTGCCCCGCTTGGCTTTCGCCAACATCACCGGCGGCGAGCCGTTCCTTCGCGACGACATCGAGGAGATCGTCGCCCTTGTCCAATCCCGAGCGCGCCGCGTCGTCGTCTCGACCAACGGCCAGCTCACCGAACGCATCCTGGACGTCGCCCGCCGGCGCCGCGGCCTGGGGATTCGGGTGAGCCTCGAGGGGCTGTCCCGGGCCAACGACAGGCTGCGGGGCGTCAAGGGCGGATTCGACCGCGGGCTGCGGACCGTCCTCTCGCTCCTCGAACTGGGGATGAAGGACGTGGGCTTCGGCATCACGCTCTCGGATGACAATGCGGACGACCTTCTCGACCTCTACCGGCTGGCCAAGCGGTTGAAGGTCGAGTTCGCCACGGCGGCCGTCCACAACTCCTTCTATTTTCACGCCGACCACAACCGGCTGGCTCGGCCCGAAGCCGTGGCCCGGAGTCTGGAGAAGCTCGTCGAGGAGCTCCTGCGCTCCCGGCGGCCGAAGGACTGGTTCCGGGCCTACTTCAACCGGGGCCTCGGAGAGTACGTCTTGGGCCGGCCTCGGCTCCTGCCCTGTACGGCCGGCACGGAGATGTTCTTTCTCGATCCGTTCGGCGAGATCTATCCCTGCAACGGTCTCGAGCCGCGCTTCTGGAAGGAGAGCATGGGAAACCTCCACCGCTCCTCGTTCGAGGAGATCTGGAATTCCGAGAAGGCCGCGGAGGTGCGGGCCAGGGTGCGGACCTGTCCCAAGAACTGCTGGATGATCGGCACCGCTTCGCCGGCCATGAAAAAGCAGATTGTCAAGCCCGCCCTGTGGGTTGTCGGCAACAAGTTTCTGAGGCGGCGCCCGGCATGAAAGTCGCCTTCATCGGCGCGAAAGGCGTTCCTCCCAAGTTCGGCGGCGTCGAAGTCCATGTCGACGAACTCAGCCGCGGGCTGGTCCGGATGGGCGGGCAGGCGGTCGTTTACGTGAGAAACTGGTACACTCCGCCCCGCCTGCGAACGCACGGCGGGGTGCGGCTCGTCCATTTGCCGACCATCCGGACGAAGCATCTGGACGCGGCCGTCCACAGTTTCCTGGCCACAGTCCATTGCCTCTTCACCGACGCCGATGTCGTCCACTACCACGGCATCGGGCCGGGGGCCTTCAGCGTCCTGGCCCGGACTGTCGGACGGCGGGTGCTGGTCACGGTCCATCGTCTGGATTGGGCGGCCGACAAGTGGAGCCCGCCGGCGCGGATGATGCTGAAGCTCGCCGAGCGCCTGGCGGTCGGATCGGCGCACGCCGTGGTGGCCGTCTCGGGCGATACGGCCCGCCACATCCGAAGACGCCATGGGGTCGAGGCGACCGTCATCCCCAATGCCGTCCCGCCGGCACAACGGCGGCCGTTGTCCGGAATGGGGCCGCGCTTCGGATTGGAGGCCCGGAAGTTCGTCCTGTTTTTGGGAAGGCTCGTCCCCGAAAAAAGGCCGGACTGGCTTGTCAGAGCCTTCCTGGAGGCGCCCGCTTCTTTCGAAGGCTTGAAGCTCGTTTTGGCCGGCGGGGCGAGCGGGACGGAGGGTTATGTCCAAAGGATGAGAGGCATGGCCGGCGGCGATCCGCGGATCGTTTTCACGGGCAACGTGGCCGGGGAAGACAAAGAAGAGCTGCTGGCCAACGCCCTGCTCTTCGTTCTGCCCTCCCGGCTCGAAGGCCACCCGATTGCCCTTCTCGAAGCCCGCGGCTACGGGCTGGGTTGTCTTGTCAGCGACATCGACGCTCACCGGGAGGTGATGGCGGACGGCGAGGACGGCATCCTCTTTCGGGCGGACGACTACCGGGAATTCGCGGCCGCTCTCCGGAAGCTCCTCGGTGATCCGGCGCGGATCCGGGAGCTGGGCCGGAAAGCGCTCGAAGCCGAAACGTCACGGCCGGGGTGGGAAGACATCGTGACGAAGACCCTGGGCCTTTACCGAGCCCTCGCCGCCCGGTCCGGTCGCTAGGCGGCATTCTTTCCTCCGGGAATCCCCTTGTTGTTTTCCGCGCCGGGAAATGGCATACTGCTCCGCTTATGGGCCACATTCGCAAACAGATGATCACCCTCATGACGTCGGCCCGCTGCAATCTGGCCTGCGTGTACTGCTCCCAGCGTTCCTTCCCGGCACTCATGCCCGGCGACGAGACGATTGACGTCGAATTCGCCGAAGCCGGGATGCGGGATTTTTTCTCCGAGAATCCGAGCCGGGCGATCCGCTTTTTCGGCGCCGGCGAACCGACCCTGGCTTTCGATGTTATGCGGGAAATCCGCGACCGGGCGCTCCGGCTGGCGGGAGAAACCTTGCGCGTCGAGCTTCAGAGCAACGGCATGTTTTCCCCCGCCGTGGCCGATTGGGTCGAACGAAACGTGGATATCCTCTGGCTGTCCTACGACGGACCGCCGGAGATCCAGGACCGGAACAGGCCGGCCCGGGGAGGCAGGCGGTCGAGCGATGTCGTCGGGGAAAACGTCCTTCGTTTCGCGGGCAGCGGCCGGATGCAGGCCGGAGTCCGGGCGACCGTGGCGCCGCGCGATTTTCCGCGCATCGTCGAGATCGTCGAGCATTTTTCCGACCTGGGCGTTCGCCGCGCTTGCCTGGCGCCGATCTATGCCTCGACAGCCAACGAACGGAGCGAAAGGTCCCTGGGCCTCCTCGAATTCGCCCGCCATTTCGTCCGGGCCGATGAGGCCGCCCGGCGCCTGGGGATGGGCTTGAGCACCCATCTCATCGTCAATTTCGATGAGCCGGTGACGGGCTACTGCCGGGCCTGCACGCCCTGCCCCCACCTGACCACGGACGGCTGGGTCTCGTGCTGCGACGAGACGCCGCTGGGGCCGCAGTACCTGCCGGGAATCCTCCAGGAGCTCGTCTACGGCCGATGGGACCCGGCGACAAAGTCCATACGCATTTTCCCCGAAGCCATGGCCCGCATCCGGGCCCGGAACACGGAGAACCTCAAGCGGGGCGGGTGCGCCGGCTGCGACCTGATCGCCAACTGCTCGGGCGGATGCCTGCCCAAGAACATGTTCATGACCGGCGACCTCTATACGCCTTTCCCCGAGTGGTGCGAGGCGGTCCGCTATCTCGCCGCCCGGCTGCCGAAGCCGGAAGGACTTTTTCCGTTCCTTCATTCCTGACCGCTTTAACGGCTTTTCGGCGGCCTCTCGGAGGCGGAATTCCGGCCCTGAGCGCCAAATTGACAGTTTTCGCCGGTGTGTGTTGGAATCGTCTGGGGACGGAACGGAGCAGCATGGAAAACGGCAGCGGAGTCCACAGGGAAATCACGGCCATTGCCAAGGGCGCGGGAATTTTTTTCTTCGGCGCCCTGACCGGGAACGGTCTCCGTTATGTCTATCAGCTGATCGTCGCCCGGAGCATGGGGCCCGGAGTTTACGGCGGACTCCTTCTGGGAATCGCGATCCTTCAGGTCATGCAGCTCATCGCCGACCTGGGGCTGAGCCAGGGAGTCGTCCGCTACACGGCCATCTACCAGGGCCTCGGCGACCGGCGCCGGATCAAGGGAGTCATTCTCCTGGCTTTGAGGGCGGTCCTCGTTTCCGGGCCTCTTCTGGGGCTTTTGCTGTTTCTCGGCTCGCGGCCCCTGGCCTTCCGAGTGTTCCGCGCCCCCGAACTGGTCCTCGTCCTAAAGCTCATGGCCGTCATCCTGCCCTTCTACGCTCTGACCATGATCATGGCTTTTTCCTTCCAGGGCCTTCAGGTCATCAAGTACAGAGTCTACGTCAACCAGTTCGTCGAACCAGGCGCCAGGGTCCTGCTGGCCGTCGTCTTTCTGGTCCTGGGCGGCGGCCTGTTGGGCGCGCTCTCGGCCTACGTGCTGGGCGTGTTTCTGGCCCTGGCGGCGGCTGCCTGGCTCATGAGGAAAGTCTGTCCCGAGCTCTACCTCCCCGCGGTCGCGCCTATCTTCGAGAGGAAAAAGCTTTTTTCGTTCTCCTGGCCGCTTCTCTTTTCGTTTCTCATGAGTTATCTCATCGTCTGGAACGACACGCTTTTTCTCGGCGTCCTGAGGAGCGCGAAAGAAGTGGGCGTTTACGGGGCGGCGCAAAGGACGTCGTTTCTGCTGACGTTTGTCCTGGGAGCTTTCGTGGCTATCTTCGGCCCGATCGTCGCGGATTTGCTCAGCCGGGAAAAAAGGAAAGACTTGAGCCGATATTTCCAGACCGTGGTTTACTGGTCGTTCGCCTTGACCCTTCCGCTCGCGGTCTTGGCGGTTCTCTTCGCCCGGCCGGTCCTGCGCCTGTTCGGCGAACCGTTCACCGCCGCCGCCCCGTCCCTCATTGTCCTAGCCGGCGGTTGGGCGGCGCACGCCCTCCTGGGTCTGTGCGGGAACATCATCACCATGAGCGGCCGGTCGAAGCTCCAGATGGTCAACAACGTGTTCCTCCTGGCGGTCAACGTCGCCTTTCACCTTCTCCTTATTCCCCGTTACGGGATCCCGGGCGCTGCGGCGGCCACGGCCGGCAGCGTCGTTCTCTACGACTTCCTGACTTTGGTCGAAGTCCGCCGCCTTCTGAGGATGAGCCCTTTTCGGCCTGACCTCTTCAAGCCTCTCGCTGCCGCCGGGCTGGGCGCCGGGGGCTGTCTGGCCCTGACGAAATTTCTCCTGCCAGAGGCGGGAGACTGGATTTCGATGGCCTCGGGAGGCGCCCTGTTTCTCGTCCTCTACGGCGGGACGATGCTCCTCCTGGGGATCAGGGAGGAAGACAAGGCCGTGCTGGGCAGGATCCTTGCGCGGCTGAGAAACAAAAAAAGAGAGGAGACGTCGTGCGCTTCCGCTCCGAAAAGCTGAAAACGTCCATAAAAAAGATACTGCCCGAGCCGGTTCTGTCCGTCTATCATTTCTTCCGGGACGGAGACCTGACCCCCGTCGCCTCCTTTCTTTTCAGACGGGGATTGAAACTGTCTTTCTTCAGGCGGCTGGCGCTCGTCCGCCGGCTGTATCTCATTTCCGGGCGCATTTCCTGCCCCCACACTCAGGGGGAGATGCTCGAAGTCATGGGAGCGCTCCTGTCGCTTGCCCCGGAAAATGAAGGGGTCGTGGTCGAGGCCGGATGCTACCTTGGGGGCAGCACGGCCAAACTCAGCCTGGCGGCGGAGAGGGCCGGCCGGAAACTCATTGTCTTCGATTCTTTCCAGGGTCTCCCCGAGCACGGGGAGCCGCCGGAGGCGAACATTTTCGGCCAGACCGTCCGTTTCTCCCCGGGCGAATACCGGGCCACGCTCAAGGACGTGAGAGCCAATGTCGCCCGCTTCGGCGCGCCCTCGGCATGCGAATTCCATCCCGGATGGTTCGAGGAGACCATGCCGGCTTTTTCCGAACCCATCGCCCTTCTCTTTCTGGACGTCGATCTGGCTTCTTCGACGCGCACCGCCCTCAAGAATCTCTATCCCCGCCTTGTCCGGGGCGGCGTTCTTTTCTCTCATGACGGCCATTTGCCCAGGGTCCTTTCCGTTTTCCGCGACGCGGAATTCTGGAAAGGCGAGGTCGGCTGTCCGGCTCCTCGTTTTTTCGGTCTCGGCCGCCGCAAGCTCATCCGGGGGGAGAAGACTTCATGAGGGCCGTTTTCGTCCGACGCGTTCTCTATCCGCTCCAACAAACTCTTCAAAGCCGGAATTTCATCGGCCTGCTCGAGGAATGGTCGGAGATTCAATACCGGACACCGGACGAGCTTCGGAAGCGCCAGGAAGAAAAACTGAGCTCGCTGTTCCGCCATGCCCGCCGGCACGTCCCGCACTATGCCGAAAAGTGCCGGGTCCTCGGTCTGGGGCCCGACGACATCCGAAGCCTGGACGATCTGCCCAAGCTGCCGGTCCTCTCCCGCGAGGACATCCGTAAGAATTTTCCCCTGCGGATCACGGCCGACAATGTCCCGCGCCGCCGCCGCATTCCGGACCGGACTTCGGGCTCGACCGGAGAGCCCTTGATTTTTTACCGGGACAAAGCCGCCCGCGACCCGGCCCTGGCCTCCTTCCTCCTCTTTAACGCCTGGGCCGGCATTCGGCCCGGAGACAGAACCGTCCATGTCGGGGCGCCTCAGCCCTTCAAGCTGAATTCGAAGCTGTCGGCCGTCCTCCGGGGACATGCCGACCTCGGCGTCTTCAGCCTTGACGACAGGAACACGGAGGAGCTTCTGGCGAGGCTGGTCAAGATCAAGCCGGACTTGATCGAAGGCTACGCCTCGGTCCTGTTCCGGATCGCCCTGGCCGCCCTCAGGCGCGATGTCCGGCCGAGGCCGCGGGCCGTGATCGCGACCTCCGATACATTGCCGGCGCTCGAGCCGGTTGAGAGCGCCTTCACCTGCCGGGTGTACAACCGCTACGGCAACAGGGAGATCTGCGGAGCCCTGGCCCAGAACTGCCCGGAAGGCCGGGGCCTTCATATCAACACCGAGCTGTGCGTGCTTGAAGTCGTGGACGAGCACGACCTGCCCGTTCCGGCCGGAACGAGCGGACGGGTGCTCGTCTCGGACCTCACGAACCGGGTCATGCCCCTTATTCGGTATGACACCGGAGACAGGGCCGCGGCCGGCGGGATCTGTTCGTGCGGCCGCGGCTTCCCCCTGATTTCAGCCATCGAGGGCCGCGACACGGAGTTTCTGATATCCCCCAGCGGCGCACGGATTTCTCCCGTGGCCCTCGGCCACTTCCTGTTCGTGACGCGGCCTTACGCGGGCCGTATCCGCAGTTTCCAGGCCGAGCAGCGCGAGGCCGGTCGGGTGACTTACCGCTTCATCCCCGAGGGGGGGGCTCCGGAGTCCATGAAACGGGATCTCGTTCGCGACCTCCGGGAGTTCATGGGGGGGGACGTCGAAGTCCGGGTTGAATTCGTCGACGACATCCCGGCCGGGCCCGGAGGCAAACGTCCGGTCATCGTTCCCTGGGATTCACGGAGCGCCGGCTTCTCCCGGCGCTTGGGCTCCGACAAACCGGAGAAAGTGGAGTTGTCGGAAGAACGCCGTTTTTGACAGTCCGACATGAAAACTCATAAGATAATTCCGTTGGCCAGATTGGCGTTGTTCCATGCCCGGCGGCGAAGATGTATGCTTTCCAACTCTATGATTTCGGCAAAATCCTGAGAGCCCAACGTTTGGGCCCCGGGCGCCTGGCGAAGCTTCAGTCGGACAAGCTCGGGAGGCTCATCCGTCATTCCTACGCCCACGTTCCCTATGTCCGGGAAACGCTCGACGCCAGGGGGATCAAGCCCGGAGACATCGGCCGGATCGAGGACATTCGCCTCCTGCCGCTTGCGGACAAGTCCTTCTATCAGAGCCTAACTCTCAGGGAGCGGACCGCCGACAATCTGCCGATCGAGCGTTGCAGGACCTTCCAGACGAGCGGCACGATCGGCCTCCCGCTCCGGTTTCATATGACCCGCCGGGACTTCACCCTGCGCAACCTGAACAGCGCGCGGGCCTATTTGGCCTCCGGCTATCGGCCGCGGCAAAAGATGGCCGTCCTGGCCGGCGACCGTCTGGTCAACACAAAGCGGTCCTGGAACGAAAGGCTCGGCTTTTGGCGGCGCAGAGAGATTTCCTCCTGGAAGGACCCCGGCCAATGGCTGGATGAGCTTGAATCCTGGAAGCCGCACGTCCTTGTGGGCCGGGTGACGACCCTTGTCCTCCTGGCCGAGGCCGTCCGGAAGAGGCAGCGCGCCTCTCTTCGTCCGGAGCGCGTCTTCGCCAGCGCCGAGGTCCTCGACGACGCGAGCCGGGATTGTCTGGCCTCGACGTTCGGCTGCCCCGTCCTGGATTTCTACGTCACGTTCGAGGGCGGATGTCTGGCCTGGGAATGCCCGACCTGCGGCGGCTACCACATGAACGCCGACATGCTGATCATCGAGGTTCTCAGGGACGGGAATCCCGTTTCCCCGGGCGAAGAGGGCGAAGTGGTCATCACCAATCTTCACGCCTACGCCATGCCCCTCATCCGCTACCGCCAGGGCGACAGCGTGGTCCTGTCCCGGAAAACGCCGCGCTGCGGCCGCGGGCTGCCTCTGCTCGACCGCATCTACGGACGCAAAGAGGACTTTATCGTCCTGAGGAGCGGCCGCCGGATTCCGCCCCAGGCCATCCCCCACGTCTTCATTCCCGTCCCGGGCGTCGGGAGATGGCAGGTCGTCCAGCCTTCCGTGGACCGTCTGAGGATCCTTATCGAGCCCAGGGAGGATTTCGGCGAATCCGCCCGCCGGCTTCTCCGGGAGGAGATGAAGAAGCTTCTCCGGGAAGATGTCCGCCTGGAAATCATCGAGGTCGAGTCGCTCCAGCGGGACCGGGCGGCCAAGTTCCGGCCGATTGTCTCCGAGGTCGGGAAGCGGGAGGGATGAATCGGTTGTAAGGAGACACCGGATGTTGTGCATGATCAAAAAGGCCGTGGTCCTGTTTCGAGGAATGAAGAATGAAACGTGGAGGAGGGAAGGCATGCGCTCACACGATCGTCGGTTCGCGCCGGGCTGGGCCGCGGTTTTCATCGTCGTCGCGGCTCTGGCCGCCGATAAAGCCGGTCCGCCGGCCACGGCCCGGCTGAACGAATATCTCAAGGCCTTCAACTCAGGAAGCAGAGAGGTGATGAGGCAATTCCATCTCGACCATTTCGCCGCCGCGGCTCTCAGGGACACGCCCCTCGAGAACCGGCTGGCGCGGTACGTCAGGGCGAAGGCCCTTCTCCATAAGCTCGAGCTCCGGAAAATCCTGTCCGAACGGCCGGGACAGACGTACGCCCTGGTGCGCGCCGGCGGAGGGAGGGATTTCCTCATGCGGGCCGTCGTGGAGAAGACCCCGCCCCACAAGCTGCAGAACATTTTCCTCGAAGCCGTGGACGATCCCGACGAGATCGTTCTTCCCGAGCCGAAGGCGGGGGTAAAGGACTTTATCGCCGCCGTCCGCGGATATCTGAAGGAGAAGGCCCGGGCGGATGAATTTTCCGGAGTCGTGCTCGTGGCCCTGAGCGACCGAGTCGTTTTTCATGAAGCCTTCGGCTATGCCGACCGGGACAAGAAAATCCCGAACCGGAAAGACACGAAGTTCAATCTGGGATCGATCAGTAAAAATTTCACCCGGCTCGCCGTTCTGAAACTCATCCGTGGGAAAAAGATGTCCCCCAGCGACCCGATCAAGAAATTCCTGCCCGACTACCCCAATGCGGAAGCGGCCGAGAAAGTGACCGTCCGCCATCTTCTGGAGATGACTTCGGGCATCGGCGATTTCTTCGGGCCGCGCTACGAGGAGACGCCCAAGGAGAAGATCCGGAGCATCCAAGATTACCTGCCTTTTTTCGCCGACCTCCCCCTGGCCTTCGAGCCGGGCGCGGCCAGCCGCTATTCGAACGGCGGCTACATCGTCCTGGGAGCGATCATCGAGAAGGCGAGCGGTCTGGATTATTACGCCTACGTCCGGGAGCACATCTTCAAGCCCTGCGGGATGATGGATACGGATTCTTACGCCCGCGACGCGGAAGTCCCCAACATGGCCTGCGGATACACCAGGGAGAGCGAAGGCGGGCCGTGGGTGCTCAACCACGCCACGCTTCCGGGGCGTGGAAGCTCGGCCGGAGGCGGCTACTCGACGGCCGAGGACATGCTTCGGTATGTCCGCTGTCTCGGGTCGGGCAAGGTCTTTTTGCCAGAAGCGGTCAACGGATTGAGGATCTCCGGCGGCGCGCCCGGGATCAGTTCCGAACTCCATTGGAATCCCGGCCGGAAGGCGGTGGTCATCGTCCTGACGAATCTCGATCCCCCCGCGGCCGCCGACGCCTGCCGGCGCATCGTCAGCTGGCTGCCGGAATGAAGCCGGGCGCGGTCCGTCCGGCCCGCGCCTCGGAAATCCCCCCGGGCGGCGGACTAGAAGGAGAGCGTGTCTCCGACCCGGATTTCGGCGTTCTCTATTGTGCCTTTTTTGAGTTCCAGAACGTACCGGGCCCGGTTTCCGGAGACATGTGCGCCGAAAGGCCTCAGGTTCTTTTTGAGTTCGACGACCTTTTTTTGAAAGTCAAGAAACACGACATCGATGGCGTAAAACACGAAAAACATGTGCAGCCGAACCTTTTTCGGCCTGGGAAACTCAAAAATGAGGTTCCGGGGCTTGGAGAACATCAGGCCGACGGCCTGCGGCAGGCGGCGCGTGAGGCGGTCGGCTCCCGCGGCGGCGACCCGGCCATGGCAAAGGATATCCGGCACGAGGAAATTTTTATCCCAGATGATATGATAGAAGCAAGACCGGCGAGGAGCCGCGGCGGCCGGAAATCAGCGTGAGCAAGACGGAAATTCCCGGTTTCATTCAGGGGCTTGTCGAAGCCCTGTCGCTGCCTTACGGCTTTCTGCCGGCTTCGTTGAAAAAGACGCTTCTTCCCGGCGCGGAATCGGCGGCCTCGATTCTGCGAAGGCTTTTCCTGGCTGTTTCCCAGCTTCGTCTTCCGGTCCGATATCTAAAGGGCCGGGAGAAAAGAAGCGGACGTGAGCTGACGGTCCTCGTCGCCGGACGGGGACGTGCGGTGTCCGATATCGTCCGAATTCTTTTCTCCGAAGTGAGGGCCGAGAAGAGGCTGGGCACCCTGTGGCCGTGGGACTTGAAATCGGCTCTTTCCCGATTCGAATCCCGGTCGGACATGACCTTTTATGTCCTGGACGAGCTCCCGGCAAAATCCCTGGCCGGCCGGGGATTCGTTCTTGTCCCGGAATGGGTGACCTTCAGGATGGACCTGACCAGGCCTTTGGCCCGGACATGGAACCTGTCGAGGAACAAGACCCTTCGAGAAAATTTGAGAAAGATCAGAAAACACGGATACTCCTACGAAATAACGAGAGACCCGAAAAAATTCGAAACGTTCTACCAAAAATTCTACCTGCCCTTCATCCCCGAAAAATTCGGAGAATCGACCGCCTTCACCGGCTATCGCCTGATGAGGTTTTTCTTCAAAAGCGGCGTGCTCCTTCTGGTGAAGAAGGACGGGGAGTATGTCTCGGGCAACATCATCATGCTCTACAGGAGAGGGGCCAAATCCATCATCATCGGCGTCAAGGGGGGAAGGGCCGACTACATCCGGAAGGCCGCGCTGGCGGCAAGCTATTATTTCACCACCCTGTGGGCCGTCAATCAGGGGTTCCGCTGGGTCGATTTCGGAGAGTGCCGGCCCTTTCTCAACGACGGAATTCTGTATTTCAAGAAGAGGTGGGGAATGGGCGCTGAGAGGTATCGGCACAACCGGACGGTCATCGCCTTCAAAGTCCGGGCGTCCTCCCCCCGGGCGGAGGATTTCCTGGCCGACAACCCTTTGATTTTTCTGGACGGAAAGGAGCTGCGGGGGCTCGTTTTTGTCCGCAGCGACCGGGTTCTCGACTCCAGGGACGTCCAGGCTGTTGAGAGATCTTTTTTTGTTCCCGGGCTTGAGAACCTGACCGTTGTTTCCCCTCGGGGATACGCCTTCAAGACCGACGTCGGCCGGGATGCGCCGCCCCGTCAGAAACTCTGTCTTCTGAAGGGGACCGGGGAAGAATTCCTGAAAAACCTCCCGGGATCGTTGAAGACGGGATCGCGTCTTCACTTTCCGCTTTTTGTAGCTTCCCCGACGGCCGGCGGCACTCTGCAAACCTGAGGCCCTTAGGAATTTTCAAGGTCATAACGAGCGCATCGAAACGCGGATCGGCTGAGGCGCGAATCCATCTTGCCTTGACAGATGTCATGACCAAAGGGTAACTTAGTTTTCCCGTCATCATAAGGAGACATTCATGACCAAACCAAATCAAAAGCCCAAAAATCCCTTCTATTCATCGGGCCCGTGCGCCAAACACCCCGGATTCAGCCTCGACGAGCTCAGGGATGCGCCTTTCGGCCGTTCCCACCGCGGCAGCCTGGGAAAGGCCAAACTCAAGGAGGCCATCGACCGGACGAAGGCCATGCTCGCCCTGCCTCCCGGCTACCTGTGCGGCATCGTCCCCGCCTCGGACACGGGAGCGTTCGAAATGGCCATGTGGTCCCTTCTCGGGCCCCGCGGCGTGGACGTCCTCTACTGGGAGTCGTTCGGCCAGGGCTGGGCGACCGACATCCAGAAACAGCTCAAGCTCCCCAACGTGCGGATCTTCAAGGCCGACTACGGAAAGCTTCCCGACCTCAAGCAGGTCGATTTCTCGAACGACGTCGTCTTCGTCTGGAACGGAACGACAAGCGGCGTCAAAGTTCCGGACGGCGACTGGATCCCCGACGACCGCCAGGGCCTATCCCTGTGCGACGCCACTTCGGCCGTTTTCGCCCAGGACGTGCCCTGCCGCAAGCTCGACGTCATCACCTACTCCTGGCAGAAGGTCCTGGGCGGCGAGGCGGCCCACGGCATGCTCATCCTCTCCCCTCGGGCCGTCGAGCGGCTGGAGAGCTACGCCCCGCCCTGGCCGCTGCCCAAAATCTTCCGCCTGACCAAAGGCGGGAAGCTCATGTCCGAGATTTTCGAGGGCTCGACGATCAACACGCCCTCGATGCTGGCCAATGAGGATTACCTGGCCGCCCTGAAGTGGGCGGAGTCGATCGGCGGCCTCCCGGCCCTCCTGCACCGCAGCGACGCCAACCTGGCCGTGTTCGAGAAGTTCGTCGAAAAGACTCCCTGGATTCACTTCCTCGCTGAAAACAAGGACATCCGCTCCAACACCTCGGTGTGCTTCAAGGTCGACCTTCCCGAGGACAAGGTCAAGGAGATCGTCAAACTCCTGGCCAAGGAAGGCGTGGCCTACGACTGCGCCTCCTATCGCGACGCTCCTCCGGGCCTGAGGTTCTGGTGCGGGGCGACCGTCGAGGCATCCGATCTCGAGATCGTGATCCAGTGGCTCGCCTGGGCATACGAACAGGTGAAGTGAGGGGCTCGGCGCCCGTGGGTTGAAGGACGATACCGCTCCGGCGCTCGGCGGTTGACGTTTTCTACTTGTCGTAGTGGTAGTAGTCCTGCGGTGTCTTGGAGATGATGAAATTGACCGCCGCGCGGAGCATCTTCCTCATGGCCGCCTCGACCGGCGTGTTGCTGTAGCCCTCCAGGGTCTTGGGCAATGAGCCCCAGGAGGCCTTTTCCCGCGCGCCGAATCCCACGTTGGTGGCCGTCCCCTCGACCGTGGTCACGGCCACGATCCGGCCGGTCCTCGTGTCCACGATTCTGAGGTCCATCCCGATTTTGGCCGTCTTGTACCGGAGATCGGTGTTAAAGGTTGTGCCGAAGGCCGGGATGGGGATGGTGATGCCCCCGCCTTCCTTCTCCGCCTCGAACTCTGTCAGGGCGCCGTAGACGAACAGCTCGACGCCCTCGAGCTGGCCCTGGGGAATCTTTGTCCGGGACTTGGCCGCCGCCGAGGCCGCGAGCTCCTGCTCGGTCAGGATGTCGCCGATGTTCTCCCGCTCATAGACCAGAAAACGGTCGCAGGACACCAGGGCGCTGACGAGCATGTCCTTGACTCCGGTGCTGATCGGGTCTTGGTAGCCGGCCATGTATTTCAAGTGATTCAGGCCGGACTGATACTGCTCCCGCTGGGCCTTGTCCAAGTTGCGCATGGCCTCGGCCATGGCCTGCTGGGCCTGGAGCATGATGCGGGCCATGTCGCGCTGGAAGCTCATCCACATGTCGCCGCTGACCTTGTTCTCGAAGCGCATGACGGCCACCCGCGCTTTGGGCCCGTCGTAAGGGGTGTCCATGACGTCCTTGATGCCCGCCGCGCCTCCGGTGACCATGGAGGTTGTGCAGCCTGAGAGACCGAGGAGGGACAGGGACAGACCGACGAGAAATATCTTATTGGACATTATTTGGATCCCTTCATGCTGTAAGTCACAATGTGCTCAACCGCCTTTTCCAGGCAGAGCCGGATGGCCTTGTCCATGGGCGTGTTGGACCACGCCCTGAGGCCGGAAATGAGAGGGCTGACCCCGACGTACCGCAGCACGCCGGCGTTGAGGGCCGCGTCCGTGGCGCTGCCCTCCACGGTCACCGAGGAGACGATCCGCCCCGTGGTCGAGTCGACGATGCGCAGGTCGAGGGCGACATGCGACTGTTTGACCCCTCCGAGGCGCGTCCGCACCCCCCGCGCGTCGGGCTCGAACTCGGTGATGGCGCCGATGACGAGGAACTCCGCGCCTTCGAGCATGCCGGCCGGGACGGCCGTCTTCCGGCTGACGGCCCCCGTCTCGGCCAGCCTCTGTTCCTGAAGGACGACGTCCAGATTTTCCCTTTCCAGGACGATGAACCGGTTGGTGCGGAACAGGGCGGAAACAAGCATGTCCGTCATGCCCCACCCGACCCTGTAGGCCGCCTTGTCTTCAAAGCGGGCGACGGCGATCCTGTGTTTGGCCTCAGAGTCGATGCTTTGGGCCTCGGCGATGGTCGGGCCGCCCGACGAAACCACGGTCGCCGTCGGGCCGCAGGCTGCGCCGAGGACAAGGAAAACAATGATGGCAAAAACCGTCAAGGATGTTTTCATGAATCCTCCCGGATTTCTCCCCTGCCGATGCGATTGATTCCTGAATATCACAAGTCCCGGTGGGAGGTCAACACAGAGAGGATCAAGGGCCGGGAACGGAACACGGCGCCGGCTATTTGTTGGTCACGCCGTCATCGCAGGGGCCGTCGTCGTCCGTGAGGCGGGACATTTCCGCGTCCGGGGCTTTGGTGCAGAAGGGGAGAGGCTCCATTTCTTTGTGACAGCAGAGCGGCGCGGGCTTTCCCTTCTCTTTCGTGACCTGCTTGCCGCAGACGTTGCAGACGTAGGTGATATCGCTCATGAGGCGCTCCCTTGCGGCCCGTCACGCCGCGCCATGACTATACCACGAAATGGGTGACAGAGAAACAAAGACCTTGGTTCTCTTGTTGTGGTCGGCTGGCCGAAGCAGCCGGGTGGGCTTTTCGACGTTTTTTCAGGTTGACGAAAAGCCCCCGGAAAGGAAAGAATAGGAAGCCTGACCGGAGCCATGAAGCCGCCGGCATTCGAAGAGAGGAACAAGCTCATGACCGACCTGCCCGACAAGATCGTTTTCATCACCGGCGCCTCGAGCGGCATCGGGCTGGCCTGCGCCCGGGCCTTCGCCGCCCGCGGGACGAAGATCCTCATGGCCGCCCGCCGCCTTGACCGGCTGGAAGCTCTGGCCGCCGAGCTTAGGAAATCGCCCGGAGTTCCCGTCCTGTCCTTGGCCCTCGATGTCCGGAACCAGCCGGACATCGAGCGGGCGGTCCGGGAGCTTCCTCCCGAGTGGGAGGCGGTCGACATCCTGGTCAACAACGCCGGGCTGAGCCGGGGCCTGGACAAGCTCCACGAGGGTCGTCTTTCCGACTGGGAGGAGATGATCGACACCAACATCAAGGGGCTGCTCTACGTCAGCCGGGCGGTCATCCCGGGCATGGTCCGGCGGGGCGCGGGCCACGTGGTCAACATCGGCTCGCTTGCCGGGCACGAGGCCTATCCCGGCGGCAATGTCTACTGCGCCACCAAGTTCGCCGTGCGGGCGCTGTCCCAGGGGCTGCGCATGGATCTCCTGGGCACGGGCGTCCGCGTGTCGAGCGTCGATCCGGGAATGGTCGAGACCGAGTTCAGCCTGGTCCGTTTCCACGGCGACGGAGAAAAGGCGGCCAAGGTCTACAAAGGATTGAACCCCCTTACCCCCGAGGACGTCGCCGAAGCCGTCGTCTTCTGCGCCACGCGTCCGCCCCATGTCGACGTGGCCGAAATCGTTCTTCTGCCCACGGCCCAGGCTTCGGCCGTGCTGAACTTCCGCCGTCAGTAATCGATCGAACGCCGCCGGGGTTACCCGGTTGGTCGGGCCGGGCCGATTTGTGGTATGCTCTTTTTTCGGCCTTGAGGCTTGTTAGGATTAAGGAGACGCATGAGTCTCGCGGAGATTTCCATCGAGCCCTTCCGGGGCGATTTCGAAGCCCTGGAGAGGATGGCCCACGCTTCGTGGCGCGACGAGTACGGAGAGGCCTCCTTTCCCAATTTCTACAAGCCCGCATTTCTCCGTTATCTTTTCGACCGGGTCAAGGACCGCGACCATCTCCTGGCCGCCTATCGTGAGAGGGAGATCGTCGGTTTCCTGGCCAACCTGCCTCAGCGCTTTCATTATCAGGGGCGGATCCACCGGGCCGTCTATTCCTGTCTCCTGGTCTCGCGCCGGGAGTTCCTGCGGCGCGGGCTGGCCACGGCGCTCATCGAGGAAGCCCTGCGGGTGAACCGGAAACACCGCTACGATTTCGCCCTGCTGACGCTCGAAGCCGGCCATCGCTCGACGAAACTCATGGACAAGATGGCCGCCGCCGGCCACCCGTTGGAATGGATCAAGAAAATCCGGGTCATCGCCCGCATCCTGGACCTGGAGCGCGTGGCGCGTTCCGAGGGCCTGAAGTCCTGGGAGAAGGCGGCCGTCCGTCTCATCGGCGGCCACCGGCCGCCCAAACCCGCCGGGACATCCGTCTTGCGCCCCTACCGCTCGGGTGATCTTGATTCCTGCCTCGCGCTCCTGAACCGCATCAAGGACACCGTCCGGCTGGCTCTGGTTTGGGAGGCGGAGGAGCTGGCCGTCGAGCTTGACTGTCCGGGAGTCGCCAGAACCCTGGTTTACGAAAAAGAGGGACGGGTCGCCGGCCTGGTCAATTTCATCCAGCACGACCATCTCGGCCGGACCGTGGAAAAATGGGCCTGGCTCAACCATGTGGCCTACCCGGAACTCACCCCGGCCGAGCGGCGCCGTTTCGTCCAGGATTTCCTCCGCTTCATCCACGGCGAGGGATACCTGGGCGCGATCGAATGGACGAAGAATTATTATTCCCTGAATCCGCTCTACCGGGCGCGTTTCTTTCCCTATTTCCGCGCGGTGAATCTGATGTCTTGGAAGCTCGAAGCGCCGTTTTCTCTTCGGAACATTCCCGATGTCTACGAAATCCAGGTCTGATACGGGAAGACCGCGCCGGCCGTCTCCGCGGAAAGCCGCCGGACGGCCCGCTTCATCCTCAGGCGGCGCGGCCGGGTTGCGGGTGGCGATCTATGCCGGAATGTTCATCCGGGACTACGACGGGGCCACGCGGACGATTTTCAAGCTAATCGACCATCTTCTCCTCGAAAAGGTCGAGGTTCGGGTCTGGACGTTCACATCGCGGCCGGACAGGATTCCGGGGGTGAGGGTCCATAAAGTCCCGGCCATCCCGTTTTCCTTCTACCCCGATTACAAGTTCGCCCTGCCGTCGCCCGAAATTTTCGGCCAGATCACCGAATTCCATCCCGACATCATCCACGTCACCGTTCCCGATGCCGTGGGGCTCGCCCTGGAAGGCTATGCCCGGATGCGGCATATCCCCGTGGTGGTGTCCTATCACACGAATTTCCTCTCCTATCTCGACGAGCGCAACATCTGGTATCTCAGCCGGCCCTGGCGTCCCATCCTGCGCCGCTTCTACGGGGAGGCCGACTCCCTGCTCGCGCCCAGCGAGGACAGCGCCTCGTTCCTGGCCGGACTGGGAGTGCCCGGGGCCGTCGTCTGGGGGAGGGGGCTGGATCCCGGCGGTTTCAGCCCCGCGTTCCGCAGCCGGGAGCTGCGGCGGCGCTGGGGGGCCGGAAAAAGGAAGATCATCCTGTACAGCGGCCAATTCGCCTGGTTCAAGGATCTGGAAGTTTTCGCCGAGGTGTACCGCCATTTTCAGAAGGAGGACGGATTCCGTCCGCTGTTCGTGCTCATCGGACGCGGGCCCCTCGAATCCAAATTGAAAGAGTGGATGCCGGAAGCCGTTTTTCCCGGCTATCTGAAAGGCCGGGAGCTCTCGTCCGCCTATGCCAGCTCGGACCTCTTCCTTTATCCCTCGACCACCGAAACCTTCGGCAACGCCGTCCAGGAGGCCATGGCCTCCGGCCTGCCGGCCGTCGTCTCCGACCGGGGCGGCTGCCGGGAGATCGTAGAAAAAACCGGCGGCGGGCTTGTGGCGCGGGCCAAGGACGCGGAATCGTTTTTCCAATGCTGCCGCAGGCTTTTGACCAACGAGGACTTCTATCGCCGGATCAGGAACAAAGGGCGCGCGGGCATCCGGGGCCGGGACTGGGAATCCGTCAACCGGGTCGTTTTGGGGGAATACATCCGTCTGGCTTCCCGGAACCGGCTCCGACCGTCTTCGGCGTCCAGATCTGCATCAGGACGAAGCCCAGGCAGGTGACGGCCAGGCCCGCAGCGGTCAAAGCCGTCAGCCTGAATCCCGGGAGGGCGATCCCCTGGATGAGCAGGGGATAGACGATGTAGCTGAAGTTCTGGGAGGGAATGAGCACCGAGGCGCGCCCTCCCCGGCTGAAAATCCATTGCGAGGTCGCGAAGGACAGCGTGGCGAACACGAAGCTGAGAAGGAAAAAAACCCATCCCCACGGCAGGCGCGGCAGATATCTTGCTCCTCCTCCCAGGCTCTGGCCGATGCCCTTCAGCACCGGGTCGAGGCTGGCGGCCAGGCCGGTGATCAATCCGTAGAACACGCACAGGAGAACGAGGCTGCGGCGCCTGTGGGCCGGGCCGAGGAAAAGGATGACGGCCAGGAAGGTGAGGCCGGTGACGATCCCGAAGGCGGGGAGATCGATCCCGGCCATGGACAGCTGTTCCCTGAGAATTCCGTCATAGCCGAGGATGAGCGTCCCGGCGGCCAGGACGGCGGCGCCGGCGTACTGCAGGGGGCGGGTCGGCTCTTTGAGGATGAGGCCGGAATACAGCATCAGGGCGATGACCCCCAGCCCGAACATCGAAGTGAAGTAAGAGGCGGGGGCGTGGCGGTTGGCCAGGATGGCGAAGAATCCCAGGCTGTTGTTGAGGATGAATCCGGCGGAGTAGAGAGCCACGTTTTTTGAAGACGGCCGCGGCCGGACGGATGCTCCGGCTTTTTTGCGCGGGAAGAAAATCCCGGACACGGCCTCAATGCCCTGGCGCTGCATCCCCTTGGAGATGTGGTACAGGACCGTGCCCAGGATCCCGTAGCTCATGGCCAGGACGTGACCGGACATGTCTGGCCTATCCCCCGTTTCTATCAGGCATGGATGCGCTGCCCCATCCGGCGCTGATAGGTCCTGGAGAGGGGCAGGCGGATTCGGGGCGGCAACCGGTCATGGGCCTTGCGAAATGTCAGGAAGATCCAGCGGTGCTCCCAGAAATTCAGGACGCCGCCCAGGTCCCACAGGGGAGGCAGGACGACGGTCACTTTTTTCCCTACCCGGTTGAGCTCCCGCCAGAAGGCGTCGGGGTCCTCGACGTGCTCCATGGTGTGGGAGCAGAGGACGGTTTCAAACTGGCCGTCCTTGAAGGGCAGACGGGTGACGGAATCGATGAGGACGAAACGGGGCAGCTTGGCATGGAGAGCGACGTCGGCGTTCACGCCTCCGCCGTCCGTCCGGCCCGAGCAAACGTTCAGGCCCCACGTGCGGCGGCGGAGGATGCGTCCCTTGAGAACCCGATAACTGAGAAAGTTCAGACCCAGGAGAAGGGCCGCCGCCGCAACCGCCGCCGCCGGAAAGAGGACCCATTTCATGGAGGCTATTTCGAAGATCCGGGCATGATCTCGTCCGCCAGGGGAGCGGCGTCGTAGAGCTTGCGCAGAGCCTCGAGCATGAAGGCGCAATGCACGGAGACGGCCCGATTGGTCGTGTCGTCGTAGACGAACCGGCCGACGAGGCTTTCGATGTTGCCGTCGAAGATCAGGCCCACGAGCTCGCCGGCCTTGTTGATAACGGGGGAACCCGAGTTGCCGCCGATGATGTCGCAGGTGCTGACGAAATTCACCGGCGTGGACAGGTCGAGCTCGGTCTGTCGCTCCCAGAAACGGCGGGGGAGAACGTAGGCGCCTTTTTCGCCGAAGCCCAGGGCGCGGTCGTAAAGCCCGTAGAGCGTGGTCACATAGGCCGCCCGGGTCCCGTTCATGGGATAGCCGGACGCTGTCCCGTAGGACAGGCGGAGGGTGAAGGTCGCGTCGGGATAGGACGTTTTGCCGAAGACGGCGAAGCGGGCCCGGGCGATCTTTTCGCCGCCCGCGGAGAACGCGCTCTCGACGTTCTCTCGGTGCCAGGTTTCGGCGTCCCGAAGCATGGGATCGAGCCGTCGGAGAAGGATGATGAGCGGATCCTTGCAGTTGCGGACCGCCCGCTCCCCGCCGTCGAGAAGCGATTTCCTGAACTTCACGTCCTCGAGAAGGGTACCGGTGATCAATTTTTTAGCCAGGTCGCGGGGAGTTTCTCCGGCCAGGAGAAGAGTCATGAACTCATCCTCGGGCCCGAGCTCTTCGAGCGACAACTCCATCAAGGAGCCGAGCAGCCACTCCTCAAGGTCCTTGTAAACGGGCGCCGGGGAGAGGAGGTTGAAGCGCAGCTCCTCGAGCTCGGAGTCGTGATAACCCGGCAGCCTCTCCCCGTCGGGTTTTTTCACTTCGGCGACATAGCGGACGATCGTGCCGGCCATGCCCGCGAGCTGGGAGCCGATCAGCCGCCGGAAAAAACGCTTTTCGACGTCCCCGTCCTCAAGGGCGACGGCACGGGCGATCGTCTCCCAGCCGTCTCCGCAGGCTTTCTCCAGCTCCGGATCCGCCTTGACCAAGGCCTGTAGCTCCTCTTCCGCCTTTTTGTGCCTGGCCATGACGGCTTCGTCCATCAAACCGCGGTACTCTCCGGAGAGGGCTTTTTTGGAATTCTCCAAGCCGAAAATGCGGCCCAGAGCCCGGCGCTGCTGTTCCTGCCCGCCCTGAGCGTAGGCGCGGAGCACTTCGAGGTAACGGCCAATGAATTTCAGGAGCAGAGGATAGGCCACGTCTCGTTGAAGCTCGAGCTGGGCGGAAGTGTAGAGCCTGTTGGTCGACCCGGGATTTCCGGAGACGAAAACAAGATCGCCCTCGGACAGGCCGAGGGGATTCCATTTCAGATAGTAGTCCGATGCGACGGGCTTGTCGTTCTCATAGGCCCGGAAGAAAGCCATGTCCAAGTCGTGGCGGGGGTAAGTGAAATTGTCGCTGTCGCCGCCGAAGTAGGCGGCCTGGCGTTCGGGCGCCATGACCAGCCGGACATCGGTGTATTTCTTGTACCGGTACAGCCAGTATTCCCCGCCGTGATAGAGCTCGATGACGTTCGACCGCAGGCCCGTTTTTTCCAGGCTTTCACTCTCGATGGCGGCCGTCGCGGCCCGGCGGGCTTTGAGGGCTTCGGCTTCCGAGAGGCCCGGAGCGACCGCGGCCTTGACGTGGGCCGTGACGTCCTCCATGGAGACGAGGACGTTCACTTCCAGGTCGGGACACTTGATCTCTTCGGCGGCCGCGGCGGCGTAGAAACCGTCGGCCACGTAGTTCTTTTCGGCGGTCGACATCTTCTGGAGCTGCCCCATGGCCACGTGGTGATTGGTCAGGATGAGCCCGCGGGGGCTGATGAAGGAGCCCGAGCCGCCGTCCATGAAGCGGACGCTCGCCAGGCGGATATGGTCGAGCCATTCCTGAGTCGGGGTGAAGCCGTATTTTTCCTTGAGAATCTTGAGGGGCGGGTTGTCGAAGGTCCACATGCCCTCGTCGGCGAAGGCGGGGCGGCTCAAGAATCCGGTTGAGGCGGCCAGGAGGACGATTGCGGCCGCCAAGGAAGCCCAGGGCGTTTTTTTCATGATGGGTGCACTCCTTTGGATAGATTTTTCCTCTCTTTTATACGATGCCGGCGCGCGGATCGTTCCTCTTTTCCGCCGCGCGGATCGTTCCTCTTTTCCGCCGCGCCGAAGAGTTCTCTTTCTAACTCTCGCTAGTTCTCGACCTCCAGGCCGCGGTTGCGGAGCAGCGGCTCGATCTTCGCATCGGCGCCCCGGAAGCGGCGGTACAGGACTTCGATGTCCTCGGTGCCGAACGGTTCGAGAACGTTCTTGCGGAAGGAGAGAGCCGTCTCCCGGTCGAAGATGTCTCCTTTTTCTTTGAAGGCCTCGTAGGCGTCCGAATCGAGGACCTCGGACCAGATATAGGCGTAATAACCGGCCGCGTAGCCCCCGCTGAAGATGTGATTGAAATAGGTGCTGCGGTAGCGGGACACGACCTCGGGGATGAGGCCGATGCCGTCCAGAGCCCGCTTCTCGAAGGCGTTGACGTCCAGCCCTTCGGTTTCGAGCAGGGTGTGCCAGGTCATGTCGAGGATCGCGGCGGCCAGGTATTCGCCGGTGATGAATCCCTGGTTGAAGAGGCGGCTCTTTTCGATTTTTTCCACAAGCTCCGCGGGAATGACATCGCCGGTCTTGTAGTGTTTGGCGTACTCGGCCAGGAGCTCGGGCTCGAAAACCCAGTGTTCCATGAGCTGGGAGGGGAGCTCGACCGAATCCCGGCCCCTGAAGCGGCTGCGATAACGGCTCTGGGAGAAGAGCGTGTCCAGGGCGTGGCCGAACTCGTGGAAGAAGGTCGAAACCTCGTCGGCGCTGAGAAGCGAGGGCGCGTCGGCCGTGGGACGGGTGAAGTTGCAGACGATCGTGGCCACGGGCGGGATGCGTTTTCCCTCCTCGTAGTACGACCCGCGGAATCCTCCCGACCAGGCGCCGCCGCGCTTGCTGTCCCGGGGATGGAAGTCCATGTACAGGACGCCGAGATGGCTTCCGTCCTCGTCCTGAACTTCGAAAACCCGGACTTCGGGGTGGTAGACGGGCATGTCCTTGAGCTCAACGAATTTCAGGCCGTAAAGCTTGTTGCACAGCGTGAAGACGCCGTGCCGCACGTTGTCCAGCATGAAATAGGGCCGCAGGGCCGAGTCGTCGAGGGCGAATTTTTCCTGGCGCAGCTTCTCGGTGTAATGCCACCAGTCCCAGTGGGCGAGCTTGAATCCGCCGCCCTCGCGGTCGATAAGGGCCTGGAGCTCGGCGGCCTCGGCCTTGAGCTTGGCCAGGGTGGGGGTCCAGAGCTTGGCCAGGAAGGCGTTGACCGTGTCCGGGATCTTGGCCATGTTGTTCTCGAGGACGAAATGGGCGTGGGTCGGGTAGCCGAGGAGCTTGGCCCGCTCCTGGCGCAGGGCGATGATTTTCTGGACGATTTCCTTGTTGTCGTGTTCGTTCCCGTTGTCGCCCTTCATGATGTAGGCCCGGTGGAGTTTCTCCCGAAGCTCGCGCTTTTCCGAGAACTGGAGGAAGGGGATCAGGCTCGGGACCTGGATGGTGAAGACCCACTGGCCGTCGAGCCCCGCGCGCTTGGCGGTCGCGGCGGCCATGGCCCTCACCGATTCCGGCAGCCCGGCCAGGGCGGCCTCGTTGTCGATGGCGAGCTTGAAGGCGTTCGTCTCGGCCAGGACATTGTCCCCGAACTTGAGCGTCATGACGGACAATTCCTGATTGAGCGTCCGCAGGCGGGCTTTTTGCTTCTCGTCGAGCAGGGCGCCCGAGCGGACGAAGCCGCGGTAGGTTTTTTCGAGCAGATAGCGCTGCTCGCGGTCGAGATTCAGGCCGTCGCGCCCGTCATAGACCGCCTTGACGCGTTGGAAGAGTTTCTCGTTGAGGGCGATGTTGTCCCGATGGGCGGCCAGCATGGGCGCGGTCTTTTGGGCCAGGGCTTGGAGTTCGCGGTTCGTATGGGCGCTCCGCAGGGCGCCGAAAACCGACAGGACTTCATCCATGAAAATGCCGGAGTGATCCAGAGCGGCCAGAGTGTTTTCGAACGTCGGCGGCTCGGGGTTGGCGATGATGGCCTCGATTTCGGCCGCTTCCCTCTTTATGGCTTCTTCGATGGCCGGCAGAAAATGCTCGTTTTTTATGAGGTGGAAGGGCGGGACGTTGAAGGGCGTCCCGTAGGGATTGAAGAAGGGATTGTCAGCCTGGGGCGGAGGGGGAGGCGGGGGCGGCGCTTGCCTGTCCGCCGCGGCGGCGGGAAAGGACCCGCCCAGAGCGCAGGCAAGGGCGAAAAAGACAAGAATGGAAATGATGTGTTTCATGACCGATACGACCTCCTTATGAAAAATAAGCTCGAATTATACCACATTTGGGGCTGGGCCTTGGCCTCTTCATTGGACCAAACAACTTAGGTTGAAAATAGACCGGTCTTTCCCCTGGGCGTAAAAAACGGGCCCGAAAATCGGCACTAGGCTCCGCCCGGATTCATTCCGAAGAAGGCGACAATGATCTCCGTCTGCGGCCGCGACTGATTCACATTGATACCGGCCGATATCGATTCCTGATCATTCTTTCAGAAGAAGCCGGTAGAGCTCCATGAGCTGGATGAACTCCGCCCGGTAGCCTTCCTTGTCCTTTCCCTTGGCCCCCCGGGCCAGGTCGAGGACGCCGTCGATCGAGGACCGTCCCTTGAACTCCGAGTCCCTGAGCAGCAGCCCCGCCTGGGCGACGGCGGCCGCGAAGCGGAAATCGTCCGAAGTCTTCTCCAGGACGACGCCGGTGTCCACGACGGGCGCGGTGATCAGGCGGCTCGTATCGCCGTCGGGATCCTTGTATCTCAGCTTGACGGTCATGAGCTCCGGAAGTTTGAAGGCTTCGGGCTTGATGACCGTCTGCTGGTATTTCAGCTCGTCGAGGCCTGGAACCGGCTCCTTCGAGCCGTAGGGAATGATTTCATACAGGGCGGTCACGGTGTGGCCCGCTCCCAGCTCGCCGGCGTCCTTCCGGTCGTCGGCGAAGTCCTCGCTCCTGAGCATCCTGGTTTCGTAGCCCACGAGCCGGTAAGCCTTGACTTTGGCCGGATTGAACTCGACCTGGATCTTCACGTCCTTGGCGATGGTGAACAGCGTGCCGCGCATCTCGTCGACGAAGACCTTCTTGGCCTCGAGCAGGCCGTCGATGTAATAGTAGTTGCCGTTCCCCTTGTCGGCCAGCTGCTCCATGCGGGAATCTTTGTAATTGCCCATCCCGAACCCGGCGATGGTCAGGAAGATTCCCCGGTCCCGCTTCTCCTCGATCAGCCGCACGAGGTCGCCCGTGCTGGAGACGCCGATGTTGAAATCGCCGTCCGTGGCCAGGATGACGCGGTTGTTGCCCTTGGGGATGAAGTTCTCGGCGGCCGTCCTGTAGGCCAGCTCGATACCCGCCCCGCCGGCCGTCGAGCCGCCGGCCTGGAGGTTGTCCAGGGCGCCGAGGATTTTTTCCTTCCGGTCGCCGGGCGTCGAGGGAAGCACCAGGCCCGCCGCGCCGGCATAGACGACGATCGACACCCGGTCATCGGCCGTCAGGCTGTCGACCAGGAGCTTGAAGGAGGATTTGAGGAGGGGCAGCTTCTCGGGGGCGTTCATGGAGCCCGAGACGTCGATGAGGAAGACGAGATTGGAGGGCGGAAGCTTGTCCGAGCGGATCTCCCGGCCCTGAAGACCGATGTGGACCAGGCGGCGGGAAGGGTTCCAGGGGCAGGAGGAGACTTCGGCGGATATGGAAAACGGCTTGTCGCCCTCGGGGAGGGGATAATCGTAAACGAAATAATTGACCATCTCCTCGATGCGGACGGAATCCTTGGGCGGGATGCTGTTGGACTTCAGGAACCGCCGGACGTTGGCGTAGGAGGCCGTGTCGACGTCGATCGAAAACGTGGACAGGGGATTGTCGATCGCGGAAAGAAAGCGGAGCTCGTATATGCGGTCGTATTCCTCGGTGCTGAAATCGGGGGGCATTTGGGCCGGATAGGTCGCCCGGGCCGGCATCACGCCGCCCACGACCCCTCCCAGGAATTCGGTCTTCTCTCTTCTTTCGGCTTCCTTGACCACATGCTCATCATTCAGGGCGCCGGGCAGCATCTTCAATCCGACCGTGGTCGTCTGCCCGGCCTTGACGGTCAGGGCCTTGGCGACGAGCTTCTTGAAACCGGCAAGTTCGGCCCGGAGCTCGTATTTTCCCGGGGGCAGGACCGAAAAAACGAACGCTCCTTTGGCGTCCGAGCGGGTTTTGAATTCGGCCTTCGTGGCCATGTCGGTCAGGGTGAGCGCCACTCCGGGCAGAGGGGCTCCCGTCTCATCCGCGACCGTTCCCTTGAGAATCCCGGTCGCTTGAGGCTGGCTCAGTCCGATGAAAGCGGTCAAACCCAGCAACATGACGGTCATAACAATTTTTTTGGGCATTGTGTTCATGGCGTCCTCCTCTATTCGCTATAATATAATCGTCCGCTCAGCATAATTCCAGGAAATTCTCAATAAAGGGGAGGGGGATCTGACAAATCCAATGATTTTAACAAGATAGCATGATTGATACTAAAAAAGAGTATTAGCGAATAAAACATCCTTGAGAGAGAAAACGGGAAAATACGACACCGATAAAAAAGATTGACGGCGGCTTAAGGGAATCGGTATTCTTAAAGCACGACCGGAAGAGGGGAAAAGAAACGAAAATCCCTTGTGTCATGTCTCGGTCTTCATGGAGATCAATCGGAATATGATCCTTTCCGTAAAGGCCTTTGCATTGAGGGTTGCGAAAAATAACGCTCGGAGCAAGCAAGGGGCAGGAGGATAGTCTCGAGCAGGAGGGAGAACGCTCATGATATGCCCGAACTGCCGGCATGAAAATCCCACGGGCTCGACGTACTGCGGCAAGTGCGCGGCCCGGCTCGATTCGCCCGATGAGCCCCGCCCTGTCTTCACCGAAACCCTGGATTCGGCCCGCGAGGAGCTGGCTACCGGCTCGACGTTCGCCGGCCGCTACAAGGTCATAGAGGAACTGGGCCAGGGCGGCATGGGGACGGTCTACAAGGTCCATGACACCAAGGTCGGGGAGAAGATCGCCCTGAAGCTCATCCGCCCTGAGGCCGGTTTCGACCGAAAGTCCCTGGATCGTTTCTCGAACGAGCTCAAGCTGGCCCGCAAGGTCCGGCATAAGAACGTCTGCCAGATGTTCGACCTGGGGGAAGACCAAGGCACCCGCTACATCACCATGGAATACATCCACGGCGAGGACCTCCGGCAGCTCATCCGCAAGGTCGGCCGGCTGAGCTCCGGACAGGCCGTGGCCATCAGTCGCCAGGTCTGCCAGGGCCTCGAGGAAGCCCACAAGCTGGGAATCGTCCACCGCGACCTCAAGCCCCAGAACATCATGCTTGACGAGGATGGGAACGCCCGGATCATGGACTTCGGCATCGCCCGCTCGCTCACCGGAAGGGGCATCACCGGCGCCGGGGTTCTCCTCGGCACCCCGGAGTACATGAGCCCCGAGCAGGTGGAGGGCAAGGACGTCGACCACCGGTCGGACTTCTATTCCCTCGGGGTCATCCTCTACGAGATGGTCACGGGGCGGCGGCCTTTCGACGGCGAGACGCCGCTCAGCATCGCCCACAAGCACAAGTACGAGCCGCCCGAGGACCCGAGGAAGATCGATCCCCAGGTTCCCGAGGACCTGGCCCGGGTCATCCTCAAGTGCCTGGAAAAGGACAAGGTGGCGCGCTACAAGAGCGCCCGGGCGCTGGATACGGACCTGGCCGCGGTCGAGGGCGGCCTTCCGACCGCGGAAAAGGCGGTTCCGAAGAGGAGGAGCGCCGCGACCAGGGACATCACCGTCACCTTCAACCTCAGGAAGCTCGCTCTGCCGGTTCTGGCCGGCGTGGCCCTGGTCGCCGCGGCTGTCGTTTTTCTGTTGTTCATCGGCCGCAAGAAACCGCCTCAGGCCGCTCCTCAGTCCTCCGGCAAGCCCTCGATCGCGGTCATGTATTTCGACAACCAGACCGACAAGGAAGGCCTGGACCGGATGCTCGTCACCCTGCTCACCACGAACCTCAGCCGTTACGAAAATATCGAGGTGACGAGCACCCAGCGGCTGTTCGACATTCTCAAGCTCCTGGGCAAGCAGGACGCTCAGGTCATCGACAAGAGCCTGGCCACGGAGGTGGCGACGCGGGCCGGGGTCCAAACCATGCTCCTGGGAAGCGTCATCCAGATCGGCGGACGGCTGCGCCTCGTCTCCGAGCTTTTCGACGTCCAAAGCGGCTCGATCGTCGGCACCCAGAGCGCGGATGGAACGAGCTACGACGACGTCTTCCCCATGGTGGACAGCATCACCGAGCAAGTCGGGGAAAAAATCGGCAGCGCCAGGGCCGGGGAAAGGCTGAAAGTGGCCGATGTCACGACATCGTCCCTGGAGGCTCTGAATTGTTACCAAAAAGGCCACTTCCAATTCTTACGGTGGAATTTCCGCGAAGCGGAAAAGTTCTTCCAAGAAGCCGTGGAAATCGACCCGACTTTCGCTATGGCCTACGCCAATCTGGCCATGGCTCAAATCAAAGGCGGGATAGGTGCGGACGACCCTTATTGCGACCTGACGAGCGCCCGAACCGCCTTGCGATCGGCGAAGCGGCATTCGGACAAGGCCACGGAAAGCGAACGGATCATGATCAAAATGATCGAGGCGATTCTCGAGCGGGACCTGGCCAGGGCCGCAGAATTCGGCCGTGACCTTCTGGTCGGGAATGACTCGAATAAACTGGCCATCCTGGCCGTCGTGATCGACCAATTTTCCCGTCTCGACCTCGAGGGCGTGATCCGAACGATGGAAAGAGCCCTGGAGGTCGATCCCTCGGAAGGCAACTGGTACAACATGATCGCCTACGGCCATGGCCGCCTAGGCGATTATCCCGCGGCCTTCTCGGCCGTCAAGAAATATCTTGCCGTTCATCCGGATGTCGCCAATGCGTACGACAGCGCCTGGGACGTGAACATGATGGCCGGACAATGGGATGAAGCTCTCCGCTATGCCGACCTAGCCCTGCAAACCCACCCGGGATGGCACTCCTTTGACTACCGTGCCGGTTGGGCGCTCATCCACAAGGGGGACGGAGAAGGAGCCAGGGAGAGGTTCCGCCGCCTGGAGCGGAATTCCCCAGCCTGGCGGCCGGACGTCGCTCTCGATACAGGCTGCTCCTATCTCCGCGAGGGCCAGCACCGAAAAGCGGAGGCCGAGCTCCGCCGGGCCCTCAGCCTGTACCGGGAAAGCGGAGACACGCTGGGGGAGATCAAGGCCCGGCTGTCGTTGGGCGAGGCGCTGTTGATAGGTGGTGAATTCAAGGAAGCCTTGGTCCAGTTCGCTGAGGCCGAAGAAATGTCGGGCCAATATTACAAACATGACTTCAACCCCATTCCCCTGGCCAGGCGCCTCTATTCCGGCCGGGCGTTCCTCAGGCAAGGCGAACCGGACAGGGCCGAGGCCGCGGCGGAGGAAATCGGCCGGATGGTCAAAAAAGAAAAAATGGCCGCCGTCTATCTCCACTTCCGGCGTCTCCTCGATGCGGAAATTGCCCTGGCCCGAAACAAGCCGGAGGAGACCGTGCGCCTTCTGAAGGAGATAGACCATCACGGCTGGCGCACTTCTCCGTTCTACTGGCTCGCCAAGGCCGAGGCGGAAGAGGCTCTGGGTCGTTTCGATCAGGCGACGGAGGGATATCTCAAGTTTTCAGGGATGGTTGAGCTCGCCCGAACCTCTCTTTGCGAGCCGGTCCGCTATTTTTACGAGCTGTCCATGGTCGACTACAACCTCGGCCGGATCGCCGAAAAGACGAAGGACCTCGCCGCAGCCGGGGACCATTACCGGAAATTCCTCGAAGGAATGAAAGCCGCCGATCCCGGGATTGCCGAGGTCGAGGATGCGCGCCAGCGCCTGGCCGCCTTGGATCACGAAGCGCCGCGATGATCTTTGGGGTGGCCTGACTTTTCTTCCGGGAGGCTGCCTCGAGCATGACCTGTTTTCTGCCAAGGAGTTTCTTGTGATCGATGAGGTCCTGCTTGAAAATAGCGGGATTTCTCCATGGGGGATCTAGCAAATCCCGGAAAGTGTGGACGCGCATCCCCATTTCTGGCATTTTAAGTCTATGGCCGCGAAAAAAAGTGTTTTGGGGCCGAAAAGCTCTGTTCCGGAAGGCCCGCGGCCGGGATTCGGTCCGGCCGAAGCGCGCGAGCTCGTCGGCCGCCTCTACGGCCTCGAGGCCGAAGTCCGGGAACTCACGGGCGAAAGGGACCGGAATTTTCACGTCCGCGCTTCGGCCGGCGGCGAATACGTCCTCAAAATTTTCAACGCCCTCGAGCTCAAGGAATTTGTCGATTTCGAAAACCGTATTCTGGCCCATCTCGAAAAACAAAGTCCCGGGCTCGGCGTTCCCCGCCTCAGGCGTTTGCCCTCGGGCGAAGCCATGGCGACCGCGCGCGGTCCGTCGGGGGGCGAGCATTTCGTCCGACTGCTGACCTATCTTCCGGGACGATTCCTGTCCGAGGTCAAGCCCCACCATCCCGAGCTTCTGTGTGACCTCGGCCGTTTTCTCGGCTCCCTCGACAAGGTCTTAGCGGGTTTCGAAGGCGACGTCCCGGAGCGTGAGCTCCTTTGGGACATGCGGCACGCTCCACAGACCGTGAGGCGCTTTCTGGGCCTCATCGCCGACCCGGACAGGCGGCGGCTCGTGGAGTATTTTCTCGACCGCTTTAAGCGCGAGGTCCTCCCCCGGAGCGGCGCGCTCCGGCAGGGGATCCTCTATAACGACGGAAACGACAACAACGTGCTCGTCGGCCACGCCGAAGGCGGCCTCTTCGACCGCTTCCGCCGCGTCGCGGGCGTCATCGATTTCGGCGACATGGTCCGGGGCTGGACGGTCGTCGAGCCGTCCGTGGCCGCGGCCTACGTCATGATGGGCAAGAACGACCCGCTCGCGGCCGCCTGCCGCGTCGTTGCCGGCTTTCACGGCGTCCTGCCGCTCGCCGAGGACGAACTCGCCTGCCTCTTCGATTTCATCTGCATGCGCCTTTGCCTGAGCGTCGTCATCGCCGCCGAGCAGCGTTCGAAGGACAGGGACAATCCCTACCTGCGCGTCAGCGAAGACGCGGCCTGGGAGCTGCTCGGCCGCCTCCGGGAGGAGATCCATCCGCGCCTGGCCCATTACGCCTTCCGCGACGCCTGCGGCCTGCCCGCGTGTCCGCATTCCCCGGAAGTCGTCCGCTGGCTCAAGGCGAATGCCGAGTCCTTCGGCCCGGTCGTCCTGCCCGATCTCAAGGAGCATCCCCCTCTCGTCTTCAACCTCGGCGCCGGAAGCCTCGAGCTGGGGCGGCTTTCGTATTCCCGGGATCCGGTCGAGGTCGAGGCGCGCATCGCCAGCTTCCTCCAGGAGTCCGGCCGGAAGACGGCGCTCGGCCGCTACAACGAGGCGCGGACGTCCTACACCGTCAAGGGATTCGAGGTTCGCGGCGACGATGTCGCTGAGATGAGGAGCGTGCATCTGGGCGTCGACCTCTTCCTTCCGCCCGGCTCGCCCGTTTTCGCGCCCATCGACGGCGCCGTCCACAGCTACGCCGACAACGCCGCCGCCCAGGACTACGGGCCGACCGTCATCCTCGAGCACCGGCCCGAGGACGGCCCGGTCTTCCACACGCTCTACGGCCACCTCAGCCGGACGTCGCTCGCCGGGATCCGGAAAGGAAAGGTTTTCCGGAAAGGGGAAAGGCTGGCGGCGGTCGGGCCGACCTCGGAGAACGGAGGCTGGCCTCCCCATCTCCATTTTCAGGTCATCGCCGACATGCTCGGCTTCGAGGGGGATTTTCCCGGAGCGGCCGTTCCCGGCCGAAGGTCGCTGTGGCTGAGTCTGGCGCCCGACCCGAACCTCGTGCTCGGCCTCCCGGCCGACACGTTTCCTCCTCCCGGCCTGAGCGGCGAAGACATCCTGGCCCGGCGGCGGGAGCTTCTCGGCCCGTCGCTCAGCGTGTCCTACCGAAGGCCGCTCAAAATCGTGCGCGGCTTCGGGACCCGTCTTTTCGACGAGGACGGGCAGGCCTATCTCGACTGCGTGAACAACGTCCCCCATGTCGGGCACAGCCACCCGCGCGTCGCCTCGGCGATCGCCGCCCAGGCGGCCCTGCTCAACACCAACACGCGTTATTTGCACGACGCCGTCGTGGAATACGCCCGCCGTCTGGCCGAGACGCTGCCCGAGCCGCTGCGCGTTATTTTCTTCGTCAACAGCGGAAGCGAAGCCAACGACCTGGCCCTGCGCCTGGCCTGGACGCGCACCGGCCGGCGCGACCTCATCGTCGTCGACGGCGCCTACCATGGGAACCTGAGTTCGCTCATCGACATCAGCCCCTACAAGTTCGACGGCCCCGGCGGCCGCGGCGCGCCTCCTCATGTCCATAAGACCGCGCTGCCCGACACCTATCGAGGACCTCACAAGGCCGGCGACCTCGAAGCGGGAAAGAAATATGCCCGTTCGGTTGAGGAAATCGTTGCCCGGCTGAAGGCGGAAGGTCGTCCGCCCGCGGCGTTCATCGGAGAGTCGCTCTTAAGCTGCGCCGGCCAGATCGTCCTTCCGCCGGGCTATTTGGCGGCCGTTTACCGCGCTGTTCGGGCCGCCGGAGGAATCTGCATCGCCGACGAGGTCCAGGTCGGATTCGGCCGGACGGGGACGCATTTTTGGGGATTCGAGACCCAGGGCGTCGTGCCCGACATCGTCACCCTGGGAAAGCCCATCGGCAACGGTCATCCCCTGGGAGCCGTGGTCACAACGGCCGAGATCGCCGGAGCGTTCAACACGGGCATGGAGTACTTCAACACCTACGGCGGCAACCCCGTCTCCTGCGCCGCCGGTCTGGCCGTTCTGGACGTCATCCGCGACGAACGTCTCCAGGAAAACGCCCTGCGGACGGGCGCCCATCTTCTGGCCGGCCTGGCGCGCCTCAAGGAGCGGTTCCGTCTCATCGGCGACGTCCGAGGCCTCGGCCTGTTCCTGGGCGCCGAGCTCGTCCGAGACAGGGCCGCGCTCGAGCCCGCCGCCGAGGAGGCGTCCTACGCAGTCGAGCGGCTGCGCGACAAACGCGTTCTGACGAGCGCGGACGGCATGCTGCGCAACGTCATCAAGATCAAACCGCCCCTGGTGTTCCGCCGCGAAGACGCCGACGAACTCCTCGACCGTCTCGAAGACGTCCTTTCCGAAACCGCCCTCAACGTTTTCTAGCCGTCACGGCGCGCATTCCGTCCTTTCCCCGCGCGCCGTCGGAATTACAGGATGTGCTTGACCTTCTTGAAGGTCTCCAGGATGCGCTCGACCTGCTCGTCGGTGTGGGTGGCCATGTAGCTCGTGCGGAGCAGCGACAAGTCGGTCGGGACGGCGGGCGGCAGGGCGACGTTGGTGTAGATGCCGGAATCGAACAGGACTTTCCAGGCCTGGAGGGTCTTCATCATGTCGCCGATGACGATGGGCACGATGGGCGTCTGGGATCCCAAAGTGTTGTAGCCCATGCCTTTGAGCTCGCGGCGGATCGTGTCGCCGACCTGGTTGACCCGGGCGACACGCTCGGGCTCCTGCTCGATGATGTCCAGGCAGGCCAGCACCGTGGCCACCATGGCCGGCGCCAGGCTGGCGCTGAAGATGAAAGGCCGGGAGAAGATCTGGACCCAGTGAATGACGTCCTTGCGTCCGGCGAGAAAGCCGCCGATGGCGGCGAAAGACTTGCTGAAGGTGCCCATGACCAGATCCGCCTCGCCCGCCATGTTGAAGTGATGGGCCGTGCCCCGTCCGCCGCCCAGGACGCCCAGGGAGTGGGCGTCATCGACCATCAGACGGGCGCCGTATTGCTTGCACAGGGGAGCGATTTCGGGCAGGGGAGCGATGTCTCCGCCCATGCTGAACACGCCGTCGACGATGACCAGCTTGGCGGGCTCGGGGGGAAGAGCTTTCAGGATGGACTCGAGATCCCCCGTGTCGTTGTGCTTGAAATGCCGGACGTGGGCCTTCTTCTGGACCCGGGCCTGGCGCACGCCGTCGACGATGCTGGCGTGGACTTCCTTGTCGGTGATGATGATGTCGTTGGCGTCGACGATGGCCGGAATCGAGCCCAGGTTCACCTGGAAGCCAGTGCTGTAAACCAGGGCGGCCTCCATGTTCACGAACTTGGCCAGCCGCTCCTCGAGGTCAAGGTGCATCTGGAGCGTGCCGTTCAGGAAGCGGGAACCGGTGCAGCTCGTCCCGTATTTCCTGACGGCCTCGATGGCCGCCTCTTTGACCTTGGGGTGGTTGGTCAGCCCGAGGTAGTTGTTCGAGCCGATCATGATCAGGCGCTTGCCGTCGATCACGACCTCGGGTCCCTCGGCCTGCTCGATGGGAATGAAGAAGGGGAACATGCCCATCTCTTGGACGGTCCGGGGATTGGTCGGATAGCCGTATTTCTGGGCGACCTTGGGGTCGTTATAAAAGCCCGCGCATTTTTCGAAGAGGTCCATCGTTTCTCCTTCCGGCGGCGGCGTTGTTCAGGCTTGTCTCCTTTGATTTGGGCGACGGTCGGACGGTCTCCGGGTTTTTTAAGCAGATATCATACAAAATTTCGGCATTTTGAGCAAGCCCGACGTTGCCGAGGCGAACATATCTTATTGAAAATAAGTCACATAAGAACATCCGGCGGCGCTCCCGGCGGGGGGCGGAACATTTCGGCGAACGGAAGGATCCTTCCGTTCGCAACGAGATTCTTCAGCGGGAGCAGGTTTCCCGAATCCACTTCTCCAGCATCTCGAAAGTCGTTTGTCCGCGTCCGGGATTTCTGTAGGTTCTCTGCGGACACGCCTCAATGATCTCGTATTCGTAGGTGATTCTCTTCTTATCCGGTTCGACCGTCACGGATCCCACGCGTCCGCTGACCTGGCACGAGGACTTTTTCTGGGCGGCGGCCACGAGGCAGTTGACATACTCTCCGAACAGATGCTCGTATAAAGCCGCGCGAGGGGAAATGTTCCGCTTGGCTTTGGCCTCGATCTCGGAGCGGAGCTTGACGAAGTCTATGGCCAGGTTCGTTCTTTTGGAAATATCGAGAGCCTCCTGCATCCAGTCGGGGACGTCCGTGGTTCTGACGACGACTTCTCCCCTCGATTCTTCTTCGCTCTCTTCCTCTTCTTCGAGAAGAGACCTTTCAATCTGGAGAACGTGGTCCTCCATGAGGCTGAGATCGCCGAGGAGATTTCGGGGCTTGGCCTCGAGTTCGCGCAGATCCTCATCGAGGAGGTCGTCGATGTCCAGACCGTGTTCTTCGGCGCGCTCCTTGAGCTTTTCCCTGGCGGCCGAGGCGGCCAGGAGCTTTCGCCGCAGCTTCTCGATCTCCCCGCGGATGAACGCCGCCGCTTCCGCGGTTTCGACGGAGGGAAGGACTTCCCGGATTTCGTCGACCTCCTCCTCGATGCCGTCGAGCTCCAGGACAAGAAGGCTGGCGGCGTTGATGATCTCGTTTCGGGCGGCCGTTTTGGCATCCGGCTTGGCCGGCGCCGGAGGTTTTCGGACCGTGCTCCGGGGAGGACTGGTCTTGCGGACGGATCCGGGCCGGTCGACGATGCGATAACGCAGGATGCATTCGGCGCCGCGCCCGCCCGAGACGCACAGGCGGTAGGTGCCCGGCTCGAGGATCAGGTCTCTGAGGTCGACCGGCCATTCCACGGGATTTTGTCCCTCGTAGATCGTGTAGCGGAAGATCGTCTCTCCGCTGTCTCCGTCCTCGATCCGGAAAGAACGCGTTTCGATGCTTTTCCCCGTGTGGCAGTTCACGCCGGATTCTAGACGCTGAAGGCCGAAGTCCTGGGCAGCGAAATGAGAGGGAATGTCGAGCTTAGCGCAGTGGAGGAGGCAGCCGGAGTCGATATGGGCCCTGAGAGTGCTACGGGAAGTCGGCAGGCCGAGCTTGACCTGAGACCCCGGCTCAGAGGAGAAGAAGGCTCCCGGGCCTTCAATCCCACCGAGGGGGCGGGGGCGGGAAAAAGCGTCCGGGCTTCCCGTCCAAAAAAACGCCGCGAGGAGTGAAAAAGTCAAAACGCATAGAAGTGGTTTTTCGGTCATGGGGTTCTCCTTGGACGAAGGTCGGACCTCCGTCCGGCCGAGGGGAATTCGCCGAAGCGGGAGAAAATAGGGTGATCACGCAAGAACAAACTAGAACAATTTCCTCCGGGCGTCAACCTTTCCGTCTTGACCGCTTTTCCCGGCGGACATATAGTGATTTTTCAGGAAGAAACGAGGAAGCCGCCATGATCGCGCTCCGGGTTCTTGCCGCCGCGGCCGTCTTTTTGATGCCGTTCTCTGTCGAAAAAGCCTCGGTTCCGGCGGGATTGACATTCGAAAGGGAGGAATTCCGTAGGCCGAGGTGGAGGAGAGCGGCGTCGTCCGCATCGAACCCGACGGCCGGATCCGCCGCCGGGGCGTCATCTGGGGAGAGGCCTCTCCTTGTTGCGGGAGCGAAGAGGAAATGCGGAAGGTGGCCGCGGTTCTTGTGTTTTTCACCGAGGATTTCTAAGGAGGCAGGCCGCAAGCGGCTTCCAGGAGGGTGCGCCCGCGGCCGGCCTCAAAATGAGGCAAGCGGAGAAAAGAAGCAGCGGTCGCGAACTCCCGCGGCGCTGATCCGTATTTACTTTTATTCCCGGAACGTGCTAAGTATCCCCTGAGGAGGAGGTTCCTATGAGCACGGTGCTGAACGTGGAAGGGCTTCATAAGTTCTACGGGAACCTGGAAGCCCTGAAAGGCATCAGTTTTCAGGTCGAGCAGGGCGAAATTTTCGCCCTCATCGGACCCAACGGAGCGGGGAAAACGACGGCCCTGAGGATCATCGCCACGCTCCTCTCGCCCTCGCAAGGGAGCGTGACCTTCCTCGGGCATGACTTGAAGAAAGAGCCGGAGAAGTTTCGGAAAAACATCAGCTACCTGCCCGAGGAGGCCGGGGCCTACCGCAACCTCAAGGGCGTAGATTACCTTGAGTTCATGGCCCGTTTTTATGCCCGCTCGGCGTCCGAGGAGAAGGAATTCCTCGCCCGGGCCCGGGACATCGCCGGCCTGGGGGATCGCCTCAAGGAGAAGGTGGGGACCTACAGCAAAGGGATGGTCCGGAAGCTTCTGCTCGCCCGGGCCCTGATGACCAAGCCGGCCCTGACCATCCTCGACGAGCCGACCTCGGGACTGGACGTCATCAACTCCCTCGAGGTGCGGGAGATCATCAAGCGGTTCGCCCGGGAGGGCATCTCCGTTCTCCTCTCCTCGCACAACATGCTGGAGATCGAATTTCTCTCCGACCGCGTGGCCCTGATCGACAAGGGCCGGATCCTGGACCAGGGAACGTCCGCTGAACTCAAGGACAAGTACCGGGCCCCCAACCTGGAAGTCGTTTTCAGGAGCGCCCTGAAATGAAAAAATTCCTCAACCTACTGACCAAGGAAATCCGGGAGCTCATGACCCTTCAGCTCGTCATCTCCCTGGTGTTCACCTTCGTTCTTTTCTACTTCATCGGCCAGCTGGCCAAGTCCGAAGCCGACCGGGCCGCCGCCCCCCAGAAGATCGCGGCCCTGGACCTGGACGGGTCCGACATTTCCCGGGGCCTGCTCCAGAACCTCCGGTCGCTGAACTACGTCATCGAGCCGGCCGCGGGAGCGGACAGGGAGGCGGCGGTCGAGGGCGTGCGCCGAAGCGACAAGAATTTCCTGTTGGTCATTCCTCCCGGCTTCGGAGAGGCCGTCTCCCGGTTCGAGACCCGGGAGGTCGAAACCTACACGTTCATGAGAAGCTTCGCGATGAGCGCCGTAAGGAACTCGGCCGTGTTCCGCGCCGTGATCTCGGCCCTGAACCGCTATTTGTCCGATGAGTTCCTCAAGAAAAGAATCAGCGAGATTCCCCCCGAGAACCTGAAGAATCCCATCAAAAGCAAGGATTTCGTCATCATCAAGGACCGGCAGGCCGAAGGATCGGCCGGGGACATCGCCGGGTTCGTGTTCGGCCAGTCGATCTTCGTGCCCATCATCCTGATGATGATCATCATTTATTCCTCCCAGATGGTCATCTCGGCCATCGCCATGGAGAAGCAGAATAAGACACTGGAGACCCTTCTCACCGTTCCCATCCGCCGCTCGTCGATCGTCACGGCCAAGATGCTGGCCTCGGGTCTGGTGGGCCTCCTGTCGGCCGTGATCTATATGCTGGGCTTCCGGTTCTATATGCGGGGTTTCACCGGCGACATGACCTCCGGAGCGGAAGTCTCCCAGGTCATCAAGGATCTGGGCCTCGTGCTTGACGCCCGAGGCTACGCCATCCTCGGCGTCTCTCTGTTCTTCGCCATTCTCTGCGCCCTGGCTCTGGCGATCATCCTCGGCGTCCTGGCCGAGGATTTCAGGAGCGCGCAGAGCCTGGTCATGCCCGTCGTCTTCCTGGTCCTCATTCCCTACTTCATTTCCTTTTTCTCCGACATCAAGGCGCTCTCCCTGCCGGTCAAGATTTTCATCCTGGCCATTCCCTTCTCCCATCCCTTCCTGGCCATGCAGAACATCCTGCTTGAAAACTATCAGGCCGTCGCCCTGGGGATCCTGTACATGGTCGTCGTGTTCATTGTTCTCGTGGGATTGGCGGCCCGGATTTTTTCCACGGACCGGGTGCTGACCATGAAGCTGCGCTGGGGCCGGAAGAAGGTGGTCCTGTAATCTCCCGCCCGAGCCTCCGTTTGCGGGCTTGGATGCGGCATCTTCCCCTTCATCAGCCGGGGAACGGAGGAAAAGGTCGCCAGCGCTCAGCGCGCACGGATTCGATGCCAGAATCCCTCCCCAGCCAGGATCCCGGTCGATGACCGACTATAGGAATGGAATGGAATCAGGCTTCGGTCTTCAGGTGATCGGCTCTCCCTCGGGATAGCCGGCGATGACCTCGGCCGGGACTTCGTAGACCCGGCTCCAGCCGCCGTAGCGCCGGAGGAGGTTCTCGGAAGTCAGTCCCCGGCGTTTGCCGTTCTCGATGAGGTACACGGGGCGGTTGGGCCGGTTGCTCTGCTCGATGATCATGCGGCCCTCGAAGTTCAGGTCGATCATCCCGCCCTGCCTCATTTTGTTCAGAGTCTCGGTTCTGACCTCAACCAGATAGTCCCAGGGATTTTTCCCCCGGTTGCGGTCGTAGTTGTAGCGGTACAGGCTTTCCAGGCTTTTGAAAGGGTGTTTGACGAAGTCTCCCGTCCCGGCCTTGAGAATGAGATACACCGTCGCCCTCCTGTCCTTGACGTAGCGCCCGTCGAGGTAGGCCGGATTGTCGGCGTCCGGCCAGTTGGAGAAAGCACGTTCCATATTCCTCATGAGCCGGCCGGCGTCCCGCAGCTCATAGGGGCTCAGGCCCGCCCGACGCATCTCTTTTTCCATCTCCTCGAAGGCGGTCTGGAGAAAGGTGAAGGCGTTGTACATATTGGTTCGGACATAGTCGGAGTGGAAATACCCCGTCCGCTCCTCGGCCAGCTTAAGAAACAGGCGGCAGGAGGCGGCGAAGGCTTCGGATTTGAAGAGCGCGGCCTGTTCCTGGTCGGAAATTGAGCCGCTTCGGCCTTTGAAATGATCGTAGCTGCGCAGGGCCAAGGAGGCGGCTTTCTGCTCGAGGTCTTCGGCCAATCGGGTGACCGCGCTTCTTTGATCGGCTGAGGCCAGGACGGCCGAGGCGAGGATCAGGATGACGAAAAACGCGCCCCCGGCATTTTTGAGAGAAGCCATGCCCATCCTCCTTTGTGTTTGCCTGGAATCGGGTCTCAAACACAAATTTTAATAAAAAAAGATGAGAAAAAAAAGGGGCGCTCGAAGAGCGCCCCTCGGAGCCTGAAAATCCGATCAGTTTTTCTTTTTTTCCTCTTCGGCCTTTTTTTGAGCTGCTTTTTGTTTTTCCTCTTCGGCCTTGGCGGCCAGCGCCTGCATCTTCTTGGCGTTTTCCTCGGTCTGCAGCTTCAGATCCTCGAACTTGGCCTTCAGGACCTCTTTTTTAGCCGGATCGGTCTCCGCATTCAGCATCATCTCCAGCTTCTTCATTTGCAGAACGCGCTCTTTCTGACCGATTTCCACGGAGGCCATTTTCTGCTCCTTGAGCATGGCCATGATTTTCTCCCGCTTGGCCGCGTCCTCGGTTTCTTCGTAGGCTTTTTTCAATTCCGCGATCTTAGTCGCCTGCTCCTTCTTCATGATCTCCAATTGCATCTGTTTCTTCTTCAAAGCGGCGAGAACCTCTTCGTCCGACGGCTCGGGAGCCTTGGATTCGGCCTGGCTCTTCGAGACGACCGCCTCCTGGGGGGCGTCCTGATACACGGTCCGCGGCTCGGCGAAGACAAGCACCAGAGCCACGGCGGCGGGCAAGATCAGGAGAAGCTTGAAACGGCTCCATCCTTTCGACTCTTTGCGGGACAGCATCGCTATTCTCCTTTTGATTTGTGAAGTTCGGAAATGGCTTGCAAATTCAAGCAATTTCCCACCCACGTGCTGCTCGACGATGAGCAGTTGATACCAGGTTCGACGGCGGCCCTGCGCTACGACCGCTCGGTCGGCCAGGTATTCGTGGGTTTCGCGCAGCGAATATTTGTATGGCCAGACAAAAGGATTGAACCATTGGATTACGGACACAAGTTCCCCCAGAAGGATATCCAGGGAATGGACTTGACGGACATGGATCATTTCATGGGCCAGAATGCTCTCGAATTCGTCCTCTGTTTTTTTGGAACGGTCCAGGAAGACGGTGCGGAAGAACGAGAAGGGCTCGTTCCAGCCCGGACAAAGAACGATCCGCAGGCCGCGGTGAGACCGGCAGTCGCATCGCCGGGCGGCCAGAAGGAGGCGGAAGAGCCGGAAAAGGAAAAGAACGAGGAAAAAGGCGACCCCGGCCAGATAGAGGATGGCCAAGGGACTCGGGGGGGAGGCGGCTGGAGTCCCTCCCGATCCTTGGAGAAGCGTCCAGTCCGTCGCCCGGGGCGCGATCACGGTCCGGAAGAAGGGGGAGGGAAGCGGGATCAACGGTAGGGCGAGGGACAAGACTCCGGCGGCCAGAAGGTAGATTCGATTGAGCGTGAAAAAAGTCTCTTTCCGCAGAAACACCCAGTAAATGCCGTAGAACAGGCAGAGGAAGACGGTCGATCGAAGGAGACTAGCGAGGATGTTGTCCATTTTTCTCCGCCTCATGCTTCCGGATTTCATGGCGCAGGGTGTCCAGGATGTCTTCAAGCTCGGATAAGCTCATGTTCCTGTTCCGGGCGAAAAATGAGACCAGCTCCCTGTAGGAATCGCCGAAATAGTTCCTGACAAATGTCTGAAGAAAATTCTGCGTGTACCGTTTTCTGGAGACCAAGGGGAAGTATTGATGGGTCTTGCCCATGGCTTCGTGCCCGACAAATCCCTTTTTTTCCAGGATGCGGACAATGGTCGAAACCGTGTTGTAGGCGGGTTTGGGAACAGGGAGGCGTTCGAGGATGTCCTTGACGAATCCCCGATCAAGGTCCCAGAGGATGCGCATGATGTGTTCTTCAGCCCGGGTCAGTTCTTTCATCGCACAGACAATATAAAACTAAATTATTAGTTTGTCAACTATTATTTTAGTTAATTTGTGGACTTCATGGAATAGGATGAGATCCTCGGCGATTTGCATAATGAGGACGACGCATTTGACAAAAGGCCGCACAGCGCATAAGGTGAGGAAATCAATCCCGGCCCGTTAAGGGTCATGGAAGTGGAGTCATGAATCGCAAAACAATCGCACTGATCGTTTTTGGGCTTGTCCTCAACCTCGTTCTAGCGGCCTCAGTCCGGTCCGCGCAGGATCCGGCTTCCGACGACCTTCCCGCTCTCCTGGCGCTCATCGACAAGGCGGGCGGCCCGGCCGAGCACCCTGAGGCCAACGCCCTTCATGTCCTGCTCAAGGAGAGGGTAGAGGTCGAGAAAAACGGAGAATTCAATTCTCTCCAGCACGAGCTCGTAAAAATCCTGACCGACAAGGGTCAGCGGGACAATGCCGCCAAAAAGATCCCCTACCATCGCCGCTACAACACGCTCCGGGTTCTCCGGGCCCGGGTCGTCAAGAAAGACGGCCGCGTCCTCGACGTCCCCGCCGAATCCATCAAGGACGGAACGATGGAAGAAACCCAGCAGATGAACATTCTGGACGAGAACTTCCGTCGGCTGAGCATCGCTTTCCCCGGCGTCGAGATCGGCGACACGCTGGAGACGCTCGTGGAAACGGTCTCCAAGCCGATGATCAGGAACCACTACAACGAGATCTCTCTTTTTCAGTCCTTGGAACCCATCCTGGCCAGGGAGCTGACGGTCGCCGTCCCGGCGTCCCTGGCCGTCCGCCACAAGGCGGTCAACGGGCGGATCGAATACTCGCGGTCGGAGAGCGGCGGCCGCGTCGTCCACGCCTGGAAAGCGGCCGATATCCCGCGCCTCGTGCCTGAGCCGGGCATGGGGTCGCTTCTCGACAGGGCTTTGCACGTCGTCATCAGCACCTTCAAGGACTGGGCCGAGCTGTCCCGCTACGGGCACTCCCTCAACGAGGGCAAGGTCGATTCGAGCGCGGAGATGAAGGCCAAGGTTCTGGAGCTCACCGCCGGCTGCCGGACCGAGGAGGAGAAAATCCTGGCCGTGCATCGGTTCGTTTCCCAGAAAATCCGCTATATGGGCTCATCCATGGACGTCGCGGCCTTCATCGAGCCCCACGCCGCGAGCTACACCTTCGAGAAGCAGTACGGCGTCTGCCGCGACAAGTCCATCCTGATGATGGCCATGCTCAAGGAGATCGGCGTGGAATCCTCTGATGTCATGATCAACATCTCCCGGCCGACGGATCCCGAACTGCCCACCATTTTCTTCGAGCACGCCATCTGCGGCGTGCGGCTCGGGGACGGCCGCATGGTCTTCATGGACCCCACGCTCGAGCTCAGCGCGGAATTCGGAGAGACCTACGTCGGCGGCCGCTCCATCCTCCTCATGGACGAGAAGGGCCGGGACCTCATCTCCGTTCCCCCGGTGCCGGCCGAGCGCAGCCTGGCCCGCATTCATTCCGATACCGCGCTCCTTCAGGACGGAAGCCTGGAGGGAAGAGTCCGCGTCACGGGCAGTGGGTTCGCCGACTTCGGGTTGCGGAGCATCGCCAAACAGATCCCGGCCGCCCAGTTCCCCATGGTCTGGCAGCAGCTGGGAACGATGCTGGCTCGGACGATCAAAGTGTCCGACGTCCGATCCACCGATTTCTCGGACCTGACCGTGCCCTATGAAATCACTTTCCGCTACGCGGCCCGGGACGTGCTGGTGGACATCGGCCGGTACGTGATGTTCAAAGTGCCGCTCTCGAGTTTCGCCTTCGACGTCATTTCCGTCGGGATCTTCGAAGCCCTGACCGATAAGGCCGAGCGCGTGTTTCCCCTCTTCCTGTTTTCGACGCGCGGAAGCGCCCAGGAGGAAGTCATCTCGCTGCCCCCCGGCGTCAAGGTCGCCGGCATCCCCGACCCCGTCCGCTTCGCCGACGGCCCCGTGTCCCTGACCCTCGAAACGGCGCTTGAGGAAGGGAGGATCCGCTTCCGGAGCGACTTCCGCATCGAGAAATCGAGCCTCGATGCCGAAGGCTACCAGAGCCTGCGCCGCGCGGTCCGGGAACTGAGAAAATTCCAAAAATCCATGATCATTCTGGAAAAAACAGGGGAATCCAAATGAGGGAATTCTTCATGAAAAGCAGAAACCAATCGGCCCTTCTCGCCGTCTTCCCGGCGCTCGCCCTGGCCCTATCGCTCAACGCCTCGGGCCAGGAAAGCGTCGAGGACGTCGTCAAGCGCGCCCCGTCCCGCGGGAAATTTCCCCGGGCGATCGCCGCCGTCGTCAAGGATGCGCGGACGCTGCGGCTCGACGGGGGAGGGAACACGAGTCTCGATTATTTTCGAGTGACGGAGATCTTCAATCTGACCGGGCGGGAAAAATACAGCGATTTCCGCATCCGCCTGGACAAAAGCCGAGAAAGCCTGGACGTGCTTCTGGCCCGAACCTACAAAGGCGACCTGTCGTTCGCCGACGTCGAGTCCGGCGCCGTGAACGACGTCACGCCCCCCCACCTGGCGGAGGCCGACATGTACTCCGGCCTCATCCACCGCGTCTTTTCCTTTCCGGCCGTGGACCCCGGCTCCTGCCTGGCCGTCCGATTCCGCAGGACGTCGACGGACGCGCCGGGAAACCTTTCGGGCGTCGTCCTGTTCCAGGACGAGGAGCCGATACAGGAGAAAGAGCTGAAGATTATCCTCCCCGCGGCCACGAGCCTGAAATACAGGCTCATCGGCCTCGAGGAAGACTTTCTCGCGGAAGACTCGGGCGGCGAGAAGATCTACTCCCTGGACGTCTCCAACGCCGCGGCCGTAAAACCCGAGGAATACATGCCGCCCCTCGAGGAAGTCGCGGCCCGGGCTGTGTTCAGCACCTGGCCGGACTGGAACGCGGCGGTGCGGCGATTCGCCGCCTCTTTTGAAGCGGCGGTCAAGCCCGATGCGCGGCTCGCCGCCCTGGCCGCCGACCTGACCGCGAAGGCCTCCTCCCCGGACGAGAAAATCCGCCGGATTTTCCTCTTCACGGCCGTTGAGGTCCGGAACGTGGCCCTGCCCTTCGGCGAGGGAGGCTTCGAGACTCATCCCGCCGGGACGGTGCTGGCCAACCGGTACGGAGACTGGAAGGACAAAACGGCGCTTCTTGTCGCCCTGCTGCGCTCCGCCGGGTTCGAGGCCTATCCCGTCCTGGCGCATTCCCGTTCGGTCCCCGTCGTGGAGGACGTTCCCTGCCTGGAGCAGTTCGACTGCGTCCTTGCGGCCGTCCTTCGAGGAGAGGATATCCTGTTCTTGAACCCCTTCGCCCAGGATGCGCAGTACGGCCACCTTCCCGTGGCCGACGGGTCGCGCGGCTTGGTCGTCCAGCCCGGCGCCTCCGCATTCCGGACGATCCGTCGCCTGCCGGGAACCGAGAGCGTTTCGCGGAGCGAAATACGCGGAGAGATGGACGGCGGAGGAGATCTGCGGGGCAGAATTTCCTGCCGGGTCGGGGGCCATTTCGACCGCTGGGCGCGCCGGCAACTCAAAGACAAAACGGATGCCGAACGGCGGGATTTCTTCGCCGAAGCGCTCAACAAGCTTCATCAGGACACCGAGGCGGGAGACTGGTCCGTTTCCGATCTCAAAGATTTGGCCCGGCCCGTCGAGGCCGGCCAGGAGTTCGCGGCCCGGGACTTCGGTCTCTCTCAGGGGAAAATCATCCTCCTCTATCTGCCCGACATCCCCTACGAGTTCGCCGGCCGGGACCTCGTTCCGCGCCTGGCGCAGCGGACCCATGTCCTGAGGCTTCCGGACGCCATGGACGTTTCCTTGGGCGTCAGGATCAAGGTTCCCGAAGACCACCAGCCCCTCTACATCCCGGAGGGGTTTTCCGTGGAGAAGGAATACGGCCGCTTTTCGCTGGCGGTTTCTTTCGATCCGGCGCGGTCGGAGCTGAGGGTCGAGAAGCGCTTGACCCTCACCCAAAAGGACATCCCGCCCGAAAGTTACGAGGAGTTCAAAGCCGCGATGGACGCGTTCTTCCTGCCGCGAAACACCCTCGTGTTGCTGGAAAAGAAAAAATAAGAGGAAACCGCGGCCGGCCGGCCTTCCGGCGCCTCGAAAAAATAATGCCGGGGCGCGAGCCGGAGGGTTTGCGATAGAGGAGGCCATAACCTCCCTGGACAGGGCGATCGTCGGCTCTTAAATCCTGGGCGTCCTTGGGCTCTGATATCTCATCGGCTGCAGCCGCCGATAGGTCAGGCTTCTCCACAGCCATTCCACGGGACCGAATCGGAAACGGCTCAGCCACAGACGGCTTCCCGCCGCCTGGGCCGCAAAAACGGTTAGGGCGAGAAGGAAACTCTGCCAGAGGTCCATCTTGCCGAACAGGCCAAAGCCGTAGGAATGAAAGAGAATCGCGCTGATGAGGCTGTGGAGCAGATAGTTGGTCAGGGCCATGCGTCCCACGGGAGCCAGCCAGCCGGCGGTTTTTTGGAGAGGGCCTTTCCGGAGCAGCAACACGACGCCCGAAACATAGGCCAGGCTCAGAGCCGCGCCGCCGACACCGAAGCAAAAAATTGCGAGGATGTTCGTCCAAGTCACATCTCCCACCTGACGCCAGGATGCGATGACGGCGAAGACGATGTTGGCCGGGAGCCCGATCGTCAATCCCCACCGGAAAATCTTTCTGAAAAGCGGAAGGTGTTTTTCGCTTTCGGCCGCCAAACGGCGGCGCGCGGCCAGCATTCCCAGCAGGAACATGCCCATGACGGCCGGATAATAAAACACGAATCCCTCGAGCAAGGCCAGCCATTCCGCGACTCTCGTCCGCACGATCTCGATGAAGGAACCGCGGGCATAGACGTCCCAGGCTTCATTGACCAGGACGTTCCGGAAGTTCTTGTGTTCGGCCAGCGTGGCCTGGACGGCGGCGTCGGCGTGGGGGGCGAGACCGGCCAAGCCGACGGCCAGCGTCATCGCGGCGACGAGGACGGCCGGCATCAGCAGAAATGCGATCGCCCAGCGGATGAGCTTCTTGTCCGGCGTTTTCCGGAAGGCAATCAACAGCAGCCCGAAGAGAGCGAAGAAAATGAGGACGTCCCCGGCCCAGAGAAGGGCCGCATGAAGGATCCCGATGAAAAAAAGGATGATCACCCGCCTGGTGTACAGCTTGAGGACGGACCGCCCGTCCGTCGCGGATTTGTTGATGAAGAGCCAGAAACCGTAGCCGAACAGGAGCGCGAAGAGCGGATAGAATTTCCCCTCGAAAAACAGGCAAATCACCGTTTCCATGATCCGGTCGGGAAGGCTTTTCCACAGCCTGACGGTGGCGATCATCAGGACGACGGGGGCGTTCATGAACGGCATGTGGACGACGAGCATGCCGAAGATGGCCAGGCCGCGGAGGACGTCGAGAAGGAGAATCCGCCGTCCGGCGGGGACGGGCTGAAGCGCTTCGCTCAAGGGCGGCCTCCTTTTGCCTGAAGGCAAGGAGCCGGGACAGTCCTTCTTCGGTGTTTGCCCATTTTCTTCAAACTCGCTTGAGTTTCCCCTTTTCATAAGTGCGGGTCGGCAGGCAACGCTTCATTTCCCTGTGGTGTCGCGTCAGCATTTTTCCCCTTTTTGCGGCCGCAAAATTCGGATTTCTTTCCGGTCCAATGACCTGGATTAGGATTGAAAAAAGCGCCCGCTCCCCTCGGCATGGACGCGGACCGGTTGACATTCGGCCTGAGGGCTCTTATAAAGAAAATAAGGAATCGCTCTTCAGGAGGGATCGATGCGAGGCAAACACAAAACAGTGGGCTTGGCTCTTGTGGCCGCGTTTTCACTCTTGCTTCTTGGAAGCTGCGCCGTTCTCCAGGATATGGCCGCGGCCATGAGCAATCTCCAGCGCCTGCGGTTCAAGCTGGGCGCGGTGCATGATTTTCAGTTGATGGGCATCAACTTCAGCGGCAAATCACGCATCAACCAGTTTACGGCCATGGACGGCGTCAGGCTGTTTCAGGCCTTTCAGTCGAAAAGCCTGCCGGCGGGATTCGTCCTGGACGTCCTGGCCGTCAATCCCAACGACGGCACGGGCGGCTCGCCCAAGACGGTCAGCACCCTGGCCAGCCTCGAGTCCCGCCTGCTGATTGACGGCACGCCCACGGTCACGGGCAACATCGAGCGGGCCGTCGAGATCCCTGGAACGGGGCAGGAGTCGATCATCCCCATCAGGCTGTCGATCGATCTCTTGGAGTTTTTCGGCAACAAGAAATACAACGACCTTCTCAACCTCGCCCTGGCAATCGGGGGGGCGAACCAGGACGGCTCCCGACTGTCTCTCGACGCGCAGCCGCGCGTTTCCACGCCCTACGGGGCGATCACCTATCCCGGCCGCCTGACAATAGTCAGCGCCGAATTCCGCTGAAGCGCGGCCTTCCTGCCGGCCGGAATGCGGGCCGCCGCCGCCGCGAGACCGGGCGTTTGATCTCCCGAACAGCCGCGGCTATAATGGCCCAAGCTGTTTTGGAGAAATCATGATCCGCCGGTCCAAAGAGAAAACACCTCTCCGTGAGAGAAAGACAAAGCGGCCGTCGCCTTCGGGCCGCGGCGCCCTGAACGCGGCGGTCGTCTGCCCCACGCCGCAGGAATACGCCGCCTGCCGGGGCGCGCTGGGTCTGGAGGAGGAACGGAAGCTCGGCGGCAGGCTCGTCGCCGGACGCGGGGAGCGGGATCTGTCCCTGCGCGCCGTCAAAGCCTGGCCGGGAAAGACCTCCTGCGCCTCGGCCGCCCAGCTCCTCATAGACGTTTTCCGGCCGAGCCTCGTCGTCGACATCGGCGCCTCGGGCGCCCTGGATCCGGAGCTCGAGCCGGGGACGATCGTCTGCGTCGAGCGGGCCTACGAATATGACGTCGTTCCCCTCGAGGATTTTCCCTCCCGGGCCGCCGAGCTGACGACCGCGACAGCCGTCGTCGGAGCTTCCGCCCGGGCGAAAAAAGCCAGGAAAGGGATGCGGGATTTCATGAAGAAGGCGGGGGCCGTCCTCCCCGGCCCGCCCCTGCTCTTCGGAGACATCGCCAGCGGGGAGAGGGATGTCGGCGATGCCGCCTTTCGTGACCGGCTCCGCGAGGCGCTGCGGGTCGCGGCCTGCGATTGGGAGACGGCGTCCGTTCTCAGGACGGCCGCGCGGAACGGCGTTTCGGCCCTATCCCTCCGCGTGATCACCGACCGGGCGGACGAGAATCTGGAAGCCGATTACCGCCGCAACCTCGCTCCGGCCCTCGACCGCCTCGGCCGAGTCCTGGCCTTTTTTTTTAACGGCGGCTGGCCTCGCCGCCTCTTTTAAGCCGGTTCGCGCTCTGAACCCCGTCTTATCTTTTGTACAGAATTTTTCCGCCGACGATGGTGTAGACAACCTCGGTTTTCAGCAACTCGTCCTCGGATACGGTCATGATGTCCCGGTCGAGGACCGTGATGTCGGCCAGTTTGCCGGGCGTGAGCGAGCCCTTGAGGTTTTCCTCGAAGGAGGCATAGGCGCCGTTGAGGGTGTAGGAGCGCAGAGCCTCGAGGCGCGACATCTTCTGTCCGCTGTAGAACACCTTGCCGTTCTTCATGCGCCGCGTCATCGAGGCGTAGAGGCCGGGTATGGGATCGACGTCCTCCACGGGGGCGTCCGTGCCGTTGGCGATGACCGCGCCTCCGTCCATGAGCTTCCGCCAGACATAGGCGCCCTCCTCGGCACGCGGTTCGCCCAGCCGCTTGAGGACCCACGGGCCGTCGGACGTGCAGTGGACGGCCTGCATGGAGGCGATCACGCCCAGGGCGCCGAAGCGGGGGATATCCGCGGCGCTGAGATGCTGGGAGTGCTCGATGCGCCATCTCAGGTCTTTCTTATCCGGATGGGCCTTGAAGGCCGTCTCGAAAATATCGAGCGTCTCCCGGTTGCCCCGGTCGCCAATGGCGTGAACGCAGAGCTGGAAGCCGTTCTCGACGGCGAAGCGCGCCGTTTCGGCCAAAGCATCCGGGGGTTCGGTGTTCAGGCCGATGCTTGAGGGAAGGTCGCTGTAAGGCTCGAGCAACCAGGCGCCGTGCGCTCCGAGCGCGCCGTCGATGAGCCGCTTGATCGACCGCACGGTCAATTGATGATTCGCGTAGCCGATCAGCCGGTATGACGCCGCCTTGGCCGCCAAGGCCTCGTTTTCCTCGGAAAGCATGGCGTTCATCCTCACGCTCAGCCGTCCCTCGTCGGCCAGCTTCTTATAGAGGTCGATCGTCGAGAAGGGCACGCCGGCGTCATGAACCGAAGTCAGGCCTTTGGAGAGGCATTCTCGGGCGGCGAGCTCGACCGTCCGCCGCGCCGCAGCCTCGGCTTCCGCCGGAGTGCGGCGGCCGGCCTCATGAGCGTAGGACCGGCGCACCAATCCCTGGGCCGTTTCGAGGAAGACGCCGATCGGATTTCCGGAAGCGTCCTTGATGATTTCTCCGCCCTCGGGCGCGGCCGTCCGGGGCGTGATGCCCGCCAGCTCCATGGCCTTGGCGTTGGCGATCGAAGAGTGCCCGGAAGCGTGGGTCAGAAGAACGGGGTTGTTGAGCGAGACCGCGCTCAAACGGTCGTGAAAGGGGAGCCCGTTGACGTTCGGCTCGGGGGTTGTGTCCCACTTCTCCTGGTGCCAGCCCCGGCCGGTGATCCATTCGCCCGGCGCCGCCGTCTTGGCCGCCTCGGCGACCATGGTCACAATCTCGTCCCAGCTCCGGGTCGCCGTCAGGTCCAGGATCTGCATGGCCTGGCCGATGCTCATGAAGTGCAGGTGGGAGTCGATCAGGCCGGGAACGGCCATCATCCCCTTGAGGTCGATGACCTCGGTCCGGTCGCCGATGTGTCTTTTGATATCCTCCGTCGTTCCCACGGCGACGATCCTGTCTCCGCGAATAGCCAGGGCTTGGGCCTCGGGGAGGGCTTCGTCCACGGTCACGACTTTTCCGCCGAGAAGGACCATGTCGGCCGGAGCGATGTCCTGCGCCGTCCGGCCCGTCCCGGCGGCGACGGCGAAAACGGCGACCGCCAATCCGGCCGCCAGCGTAAAGCCGCGGGAGGAAGTTCTCAAGCAGCGTGATGGGAATCGAAGGATTTTCATGGTCTGACCTCCAACTCTTCGGTTCTTGCGAGCGATAAGGGCATTCTTATTGAATTCCGCCTTTTTGGCAAGCCGGGCCTCGGCTTCCGACAAGATGCCGGCGCCCCGCATTTCGATCATCTGGACGAGACGCGATCAGGCGCCGCGGCCGGGAGCCGCGCCGGTCGTCCCGCGCCCTACTCCTAGATCCCCGCCAGGTCGAGCAGGAACGCGTACTGGAGCGCGGTTTCGCGCAGCCGCCGGAAACGGCCTGAAGCGCCTCCGTGGCCGGCCTCAAGGTTGGTTTTGAGCAGCAGCGGGTTCGAGTCGGTCTTCGTCGCCCTCAGGCGGGCCACCCACTTGGCCGGCTCGAAGTATTGCACCTGAGAGTCGTGCAGCCCCGTGGTGACGAGCAGGGCCGGATAGTCCTTGGGCCGGATATTGTCGTAGGGGGAATAGGACATCATGTATTCGTAGTATTCCGGCTGGTTGGGATTGCCCCACTCGTCGTACTCGGAGGTCGTCAGGGGGATCGAGGGATCGAGCATTGTCGTCACGACGTCCACGAAAGGCACGGCCGCGATCACGCCCTTGAAAAGGTCGGGCCGGAGGTTGACGACCGCGCCCATGAGCAGGCCGCCGGCGCTTCCGCCCTGGGCGAACAGCCTGTCCGGAGCCGTGTAGCCGCGGCGCACGAGGTGCTCGCCGCAGGAGATGAAGTCGGTGAAGGTGTTCATCTTCTTGAAGAGCTTTCCGTCTTCGTACCACTGCCGCCCCATCTCCGAGCCGCCCCGGATATGGGCTAGGGCGACGATGAACCCCCGGTCGAGCAGCGATATGCGCATCGAATTGAAGGCCGGATCGGTCGAGGCTCCGTAGGAGCCGTAGCCGTATAGAAGAAGAGGAGCGGGGCCCTTGTCCCGGGCGCCTTTTCTGTAAACGACCGAGATCGGGACGAGCGTTCCGTCATACGCGGGCGCCGCCAGGCGCTCGGTCTCGTAGTCCTCGGCGTCGTAGCCTCCCAGGACTTCCTGCTGTTTGAGGACGGTCTGTGTCCGGGTCTTCATATTGTATTCATAGACCGTCGGGGGCGTGGTGAGCGAGGTGTAGGTGTAGCGCAGCAGGTCGGTCCCCGGCTCGGGAGTCGGCGTGGGAAAAGCCATGTAGGCCTTGTCCCGGAACTCGAGATAGTACCCTTCCAGCTCTCCGCGGGGGATGATCCGGATCTGGTTCAGGCCGCCCCGCCGCTCGCTGAGGACGAGAAAGTCGTTGAATGGAGCGAATCTCTGGAGATAGACGTCCGGCCGGTGGGGGATGAGCTCGCGCCATTCTTCCTTGGCCGTCCGGCCGGGCGAGGCGGCCATGAGCTTGAAATTGGGCGCTCCGTCGTTCGTCCGGATGAAGAACGTGTCGCCCAGATGGTCGATCTGGTATTCGTGGCCGCGCGCCCGGGGGAGGAAGACCTGAAATTCGTCCCCGGGCCGGGCGGCGTCGATGAAGCGGCTTTCGGTCGTCAGCGTGCTGTGGGAATGGATGAAGATGTATTTCCGGGAGCGGCTGTTGTTGACCGAGACGCTGAAGGTCTCGTCCGCCTCGTGGAAGACGTCGACGTCCTGCGCGGCGGGCGTACCCAGGACGTGGCGGCGGATCTTGTAGAGACGCAGGGTCTCGTCGATGACGGGATAGAACACGGTCCGGCTGTCGGCGGCCCAGACGGCGAATCCGGCGGTCATGGTCAGGACCTCGGGGTAAAGACGTCCGGTCTTGAGGTTCTTGAAGTAGAGCTTGTACTGCCGGCGCGAGACGGTGTCGAGGCCGTAGGCCAGGATTTTATTGTCCGGGCTGACGGACCGGCCGCCGATGTTGAAGTAGCTGTGCCCGACAGCCATTTTGTTCCCGTCGAGGAGGATCTCCTCCCGGCCTTTGAGGCTCTTGGCTTTGCGGCAATAGACGGGGTAGTCCTTGCCGGTCTCGAACCGTGTGTAATACCAGTAGCCGTTCTCGAAATAGGGAACGGACATGTCGGTCTGCCTGATGCGGCCGACCATCTCTTTGTAGAGCGCATCCTGGAGAGGCTCGGTGTGCTTCATCAGGGCGTCGGCGTAGGCGTTCTCGGCTTTGAGGTAATCGAGAACTTTGGGATTCTGCCGCTCGTTGAGCCAGTAGTACTCGTCGACGCGGGTCTGGCCGTGGATCGTCAATTCCTTGGGGATTTTGTCGGCCATCGGCGGCCGCGGCTTTTCCCGGCTGATCGCGAGGCCGGAGGCGAACAACAGAGCCGCCGTCAGAGCGGCGGCCCGCCTGAGCTTGAAGGACGGTGATGTGTTCATGGTTGCTCCTTTGATCGTCCGATACGCTGAATTTATGAATTGATGATAAACCCGGGCGTCGGTTTTAGTCAATGAACGATGTTCCAAGTCTAAGGTGAAGGATTGGGCCCAGGAGAGGGCTTCGCGCATGGCGCCTCGGCCCTCCCCTGGGTGTCTTATTTGGAGTGCGGCCTCATGAGGCCGCTTTGGAAAGCGGCGACGTGTCGCCGCACTCCAAAGCGCGCCTGCGCCCGGCTGCGCCCGGGAGCGTCCGCGTTTCGAATGCGAGGCTTTGGCAAATGGAGCGTGAGATGTGCTATTTTGGGCCGAGAGACAAAGAAAAAGAAAGAAGAGAGGAATGCGGGACGTGGAAACGCGAGTCACGGCCAAGGAGAGGCGCCGCGCCCTGGCGCTTCTGGCTCTGGCCGAATTTTTGGCCATGGGGGTCTGGTTCTCGGCTTCGGCGGTCGTGCCCGCTTTGGCCGGGGAATGGAAACTCGGGACGGCGGCTCAGTCCTGGCTGACCATGGCCGTCCAGCTCGGCTTTGTCGCGGGGGCCATGGGCTCGGCGCTGCTGAATCTGGCGGACCGTTTGGCCGCCCCGCGCTTTTTCGCCGTTTGTTCGTTCCTCGCCGCTTTGGCCACGGCGCTCGTTCCCGCCGCCGGCCTGGGATATCCAGGCGCCGTCGCCCTTCGTTTCCTGACCGGCGCGGCATTGGCCGGCGTCTATCCCGTAGGCATGAAGATCATGGCCGGTTGGACGCGCCAAAGCCGCGGTCTGGCCATTGGGCTTTTGGTGGGAGCTTTGACGGTCGGCAAGGCCCTGCCGTATCTGGTGAACGCGTGGGGAGGAGTCGGAGATTGGAAGTTCGTTCTCTATTTCGTTTCCGGCCTAGCCGCGGCGGGCGGGCTCCTGACTCTGCTGTTCATCAAAGACGGCCCCTACAGCGCGCCCGCGCCTCCTTTCCAATGGAGATACGCCGGAGCGCTCTGGAAAGATCGGAGCCTGGCCCTAATCAACCTGGGCTATTTCGGCCATATGTGGGAGCTTTACGCCATGTGGACCTGGGTGCCGGTTTTCCTGCTCGCAAGCTTCTCCGTTTCGGGACTCGCTCCCCGGCTTGCGTCTCTGGCGGCCTTCGCCGTGATCGCCTCCGGAGGGGCGGGGAGTCTGCTGGCCGGCCGCATGGCCGACAGGATCGGCCGGACGCGCGTCGTTATGGCCAGCCTCGTCGTGAGCGGAACGTGCTGCCTGCTGGCCGGAGCACTCTACGGCCGCAGTCCGATCCTTCTCTTTCTGCTGTGTCTCGTCTGGGGTTTCGCCGTCGTGGCCGATTCCGGCCAGTTCTCGGCCGCTGCGAGCGAGCTCTGCCCGCCGGAGCGGACGGGCACGGCCCTGACGCTTCAGACGAGCCTGGGATTTCTCCTGACCCTGGTCACAATCCGGCTCTTGCCGGTCATGGAGCGGCTTCTTTCCTGGCGCGGGGCGTTCGCCGTCCTGGCCCTGGGACCCGCATTCGGCCTGTGGGCCATGATTCGCCTGCGCCGCCGGCCCGAGGCCTCGCGCCTTGCCGGCGGCAGGCGATAAGACGGAATCTCGCACCCAGCCCGACAGCCGAGAAGAAAAAACCGGCCGAAACGAAAATGAAAATGAGGCTTGCATTAAACCTCAAAGCCGGGTATTCATTGATAGCGCGTCAGGTCGTGCGAAAAAAGTGGAAAGTGGTGACGCGACCGCGTCTTTAATCTTTGCCAAGGAGTTGCCATGAAAGACAGATCCCGCGTGGGTAGGCGTGAATTCCTGAGATCCTCAACTTTGGGCCTAGCGGGCGCGGCCGGATTGGCCGCGTCCCCGGCGGCGCTTCGAGCGCGCCAGGAGCCGGCGGGCCCCACTCCGGCCGAAGGGGAGCCCCCGAAAGTCAAAGGGTTCCGCACCCTGGGCCGCACAGGCTTCCGGGTGTCCGACATCGCCACCGGCTCGATCTACGACCAGGGCGTGTTCAGAGCCATGCTCGACGCCGGCGTCAATTACATCGATACCGCCGAGAGCTATCCCGGCCATCACCGCATCGTCGGCGCGGCCCTCAAAGGCCTGGACCGAAAGTCCCTGTTCATCACCTCCAAGATAGGCCTGGACGAGGGCGACACGACGCGCGAGGGCCTGGTCAAAAGGGCGCGGAAATGCCTGGAGGAGCTGGGCACGGACTACGTGGACTGCATGATGAATCACATGCCCGAGAAGCCCGAGCTGCTGAAGCACGAAGCGTTCCACCAGGCCATGTCCGACCTGAAGGCCGAAGGCCGCGTGCGGTTCGTCGGCGTGGCCCATCACGGCTCGTTCTGGTACCGCGCTCCCGAGACCTCCATGGAACAGATGCTCCTCGCCGCGGCCGAGGACGGGCGCTACGACGTCTTTCTTTTCGCCTACAACTTTCTTCAAATGGACGGCGGGCAGCGCGTGCTCGACGTCTGCCGGGAGAAAAAAATCGGCACGGCCCTGATGAAGACCAAACCGATCGTCACCTTCAACGCCATGAAATCCCGCGTCGAAAGCCTGGAGAAAGAGGGGAAGGAAGTCCACCCCCTCTTCCGGGAGGGTGTCGAGCGCTACCGGAAGCTGGCAGACCGGATGGACGCCTTCATCGCCAAGTACGGCCTCGACGACGCCGACGCGATCCGCGAGGCCTCGGTCCGCTTCGTCCTGGACAACCCCGACGTCAACACCGTCTGCTGCTCGGCCCGGACGTTCGACGAGGTTGAAAAATTCGTCCGGCTTTCCGGGGCGCGCTTCAGCGACTGGGACCGGGTGAAGCTCGCCGCCTACAGGGAGAGCTGCGGCCGCCTTTATTGTCGCCACGCTTGCGGCCTGTGCGAGCCGAGCTGTCCGGCGGGGGTTCCGGTCAACACCATCATGCGCTACACGCATTATTTTGAGGCTCAGGGCCGGGAGAAGGAGGCAATGTCCCTTTACGCCGCCATCCCCGGAGCGCGGGCCGACGCCTGCTCCTCGTGCGCCGGATTCTGCGAGACAGCCTGCCCTTACGGCGTGCCCATCCAGGGCATGCTGCTCGCGGCTCACAACACGCTCAGGCTGGCCTAGCCCGATTCGAGCCGCGCCGTACTCCCCCCTATAGGGGAGCTGATCGATGGCTTCCGGGGAATTGAGGAAATGAGCGCTTCTCGCCTCGGCCTGAGGCTCGCCCAAATCGCATGGCTAACGCGGTTTGTCCGCCGCCCGCGCTCTTCCCTGGCCGGATTTCAGGACGCCATGCTCCGGCGTCTCGTCCGCCACGCCTACGGGACGACGCCTTATTATCGCCGTCTTTGGGAGCGACGAGGTCTTGAGCCCGCCGACATCGTTGCCGCAGCCGACCTCCCGCATCTCCCCCTGACCTCGAAAGCCTCGATGAGAGAGGTCCCGGCCGAGGACCTCGTCTCGATTCCGTTCCGCGGCTCGCGCCTGCGGGCCGGCCGGACGACGGGTTCGACGGGAACGCCGTTCCTCGTCCTGCGCACGGGATTTGAAGACTTCGTCCAACATCTTTTCAATTACCGCTGCATGAAAGAATACGGGCTCAAAGCCGGGGACAGGGTTCTGCGCGTCCGCAGCATCGGCGGCTGGAAGAAGCCCCTGCCCTGGCGCGCCGCCGAAGCCGTGGGCCTCTTCCGGCAGGACCGGCTGCCGACGACACTGACGCCCCGCGAGCTGGCCGACGCGCTTCGCCGCTTCAGGCCGAACATCCTGACCTGCTACACCGGCGTTTTGGGCCGGATGGCGGAATGCCTGATCGACGACGGCTCGCCCCCCCTGGGCTGCCGGCTCGTCGTCGTCGGCGCGGAACTGGCCTCTCCTAGAATCCGGGACAGTGTCCGGCGGGCTTTCGGTGGCCGGGTCTGCGACACGTATTCGAGCCAGGAGGTCGGGCTCATCGCCTGGGAATGCCCGAGCACCGGTTATTATCATGTCTGCGAAGACAACGTCATCCTCGAGGTTCTCCGCAAGGACGGCGCACCCTGCCGCGAGGGCGAGGAGGGCGAGGTCGTCGTCACCTCGCTTCAGGCGCTGGCCATGCCGTTCATACGTTTCCGGCTCGAGGACGTCGCCGTCCGCGGGCCGTCGCCCTGTCCCTGCGGGGCGCCCTACGCGACGATCGCCGGCATCAAGGGCCGTTTGCAGGACTACTTCCTCAGTCCCGACGGGCGGGAGGTTTATCCCTGGTACATCGTCTCCCGGTTTCCGGACCGCGCTCCCTGGATCCGCCGATACGACATCGAACAGGACGAAAGCGGCCCGATCCTCATGAGAGTCGTCCCCGCCCGGCCCCCGACCGAGTCGGAGATCGAGGATTGCCGAGGGCTTTTTCGGGCCGTTCTCGGTCCGGACATCGAGGTCCGCATAGAGATTGTCGCCGATATCCCCCCCGGGCCCGGAGGCAAGTATTACTATCAGCGTTCGCGGCGGCGCTCGGTTTATCGTTCCGGTGATCTGCCGGAATGAGATCGAGCTCGAAATCAAGCCGACACGCATGCGAGTTTGCCGGCGAGACGTGCTCTTTGGTATCGAGGAATCCGGCATGAAAAGCGTTCGATGTCTGGAATTCGGAAAGCCCGGCGGCCGCCATTGAGGCTTTAAAACGCTTTTCTGTCCGCGGATCAAAGCGAAGTGCAGCGGCCGCAGTTCTGGAGCTTGAACGGACATGACGGTCGGCGACAGCACACCCGTCGGCCGTGCAGAGCCAGGGCGATCCTCTCCATTTTCTGGCTTATCCGTCCTTTGATCAGGACAACGTCTCCTTCGCGCAGGTCGTCGCCGAGAATCTCGGCGGCGGCCAGGACATCGCGTCCGGCGTAGGCTAAAAGGCCGGCCGCCCCTCCGCTCGAACGGATGCCCGAGTTCAGGGTATTGAGTTTGCCGCTCCACCCTACGAAGATGACTCGGTCGCAGGTTTTCGCACACAGGCGGCCGAGCACTCTGTAGTGGGGATAGGGGCTTCCCCGAACTTCGGAAATGTCTCCCAAGACCGCAAGGCGTCGACCGGCACGGATTTCGCCCAGAGTCTCGAAGGCCGTCTCGACGGATTCCATCGTCGATTTGAATTCGTCGCGCAGCAGGACGATTCCGTTCCCGAGCGCATCCGGCTGCATGCGTCCCGGCACCGGGCCGGGAATCGCCAGCCGGCTCAGGATCTCGTCGACGGCGATGTTTTCCTCCATGCCTACGGCGGCCGCGGCCAGGGCGGGATAAACCATATGGCGGCCGATGAGCCGGGTCCTTGCCTCCCGCTCCGTCCCTTTCAAAAAAAGGCGGAAGCGGGTTCCGGACGGCCACTCCAGCCTGATGTCCGCGGCTTGATAATCGCATCCCGGTTCGAGCCCGAAGGTCACGACCCGGGCCTCGGTCTCCCGGGCCATGAGCCGCACCTGGGGGTCGTCCCGGTTGAGGACCGCCAGGCCCGATGCCGGGAGGGCGCGCACCATCCCGGCCTTCTCGTCCCGCGTCTCCTCGAGCGATCCCAGAGAGCGGTTGTGCTCGCTTCCTATGGACATGACCACGGCGATGTCCGGCCTCAGGAAGCGGGCGTATTTGCGCATTTGACCCCGCCGGGTGACGCCGACTTCGATGACGGCGTGCCGCTCACCGGGCCGGATTCGAAACACTTTCCAGGCCAGGAGAGCGCCGGCGTTGTGCTGGCTCACTCCGGCGGCGTCCCCCTTGAGAACGGCTGTGGTCAGGAGGGCCGTGGTGGATTTCCCCAGCGTTCCCACGACGGCCACGAGGCGGGTGCTCCGGACGATATGGCGCCTGTACAACGCGGCGAGTAAGAACAAAACGGGGTGGAGCCAGTACATAACGATCACGGCCGTATGAGTCCATCCGCGCCGGGTCGTGAGGAGCTCCCCGAGATCGTATCCCCGCAGTTTTAGGCCGAGGGTCATTGTTCGCTCCCGTCCCCGACGTTTCGGAGGACATGGACGGCTTTGACTTTGCCGGAGGGTGTCCGGGGAACGGAGGACACGAAAGAAATCCGGAGGCTGACGCCGTTCCCGAAAATCCGGCTGAATCCGGCTCTCAGGCGCGCTTCCATTTCCGGACGGCGGCAGGAAGCCTTGGTCATCAGGCAGACCTCGAAATCGAGCGGGCTTTTCTGCGTCACTTGGAACTGAAGCACGTCTTCTTCTTCCCTAAAAAGGGGATAAACCGCTGCGGGATGAACGCGCTCGCCGGACTGATGTTCAAGCCAATCGTCGGCCCGGCCCGAGGGGAAGGACATCAGGGGCAGGGTGCGGCCGCAAGGACAAGGGCCGGGGAGAAGGGCGGTCAGATCGCCCTGCCGGTAATTCAGAAGGACCATGGCCCGGTTGATCAGATTCGAAACCACGACCTCGCCCTCTTCTCCCACTGGGAGGTCCCGCCCGTCGGCGTCCACGACGCGAACCGGATAGGCGTCTTCGTTGATGTGCAGGCCGCGATGCTCCCCGCACTCGAAGGCGATCGAGGGCGCCTCCACGGAGCCGTAAATGCTGAAGGCCGGGATGCCGAACTCGTCCCGGATCATCCGCCGCGCCTGGTCCGAAAGCCCGTCGCCGCCGAAGCCGACCGCCGCCGGACGGTGGAACGGCTCGCCCGTTGTCTGGAGCCGGGCGAAGAGGGCTTCCAGATATGAGCCGTAGCTGTGAATGACGTCGGGCTTAAAGACGTTGAGCAGGGGGATATTCCGCTCCGGCGGGTCGAGCATGGATAGGTGCTGCCGGGGAGGGAGGAGCTTCGCCGCCAGCTGAAGGCTGTCCATCTGCAGGCGGCGGTATTCCATGACGGCCGAGTCATTGGGACGGAAAATCCACGTCTCTCGGCCGCTTTGCCGCCTTCCGGCGGCCGCGGCGACGAGACAATCGTGGTAGCGGCGGCCGAGGACGGCGGTGAAGAAGACCGCGCTCAATTCGCATATCACCGAGATCGGCTTCCCCGTGCTTCCTGCCGTACTGAAGCGCTCGGTCCGACCCACGGACCCCTTGGCCGAAAGGAAGCGTTCGGGGTCCGACTGGATCTGGCGGCGTTCAAGGAGAGGGAGACGGGACAGATCTTCGGCGCTTTTGAAGTCGGCGGGACTCAGCCCCAGCCGGTCGAGGGTTTCCCGGTAGTAGGGAACGAAACGATAGGCGTGCTCGACCATCCGCCGGACGCGGCGCGCCTGGTCGCGCCGCACCCTCTCCCGGGACCGAAAAGGATAACGGCGGTCCGAGAGAAAGCGGAGGACAAGAAACGCCGTATCGTAGAGACGGGAAAGCACCCTTCTATTTTATGATATCCGGGACTGTTTTGAGAGGCGAATTCTCCGGCCGGCCTTTTCCCGGCTTTTGCGGGGAGGCCGAAAGTCGTCCCGGAAGTCCGTTTAAGATTCCTCGGGCGCCGCGGAAGGGGTGGAAGCGGGAGGCGGATTCCCGCGGGGCTTCCGCCGTCGCCTTCTCCTTTTCTCTTGTGTCACCGGCGCGCTACCGAACCGGCGGCGGAACAGCTCCTCGAACGGATCCTGGGATTCGCCCGCTCGCCCTTCCTCGATGAGCGCGCACAGGCGCGAGGCCTCGGCGTAGCGCGCCCGGCGCCGGAGCGCCCAGCGCATGCGGCCCGACTCGAGCGCCCGGCGCATCCGGTCGAGGATGACCAGCGTCTGGATGAGGTCCGCGGCGAGAGCCCGGGGCAGAGTGATGGCCATGCCCGCCGCTCCGAGAGCGTCATGAAGAAGCATGAACCTGTCCCCGGAGAACTCGGCCAGGCGATCTTCGGCCCAGACGTGGAACAGCAGCCCGTAGGTTTCCGCGGGAGAGAGCGGCGCGCCCCGGGCGGCCTCGACGTCCGACGTGTTGAGAAGCGCGTCGAGGCGGCGTGAGGCTTCTTCCGATTTTTCGTAGAAATCCCCCGGCCCGCCCAGGAGGACGGACAGCAGCCCATGGTGGCGCAGACCCTGAAAGATCGGCCGCGACGCTCCGGATTTGAGATCCTTGTTGAGCTCCTCGTAAAGCCGCGCTCCGGAGCAGGCGGCCAGAAGCCGCCTGTTTTCGTCGATCGCCCGCTCGGTGCTCTCCTCGACCGAGAAATCCAGCCGGCCGGCGTGCCGGAGGACGCGCCACATGCGCACGGGATCCTCGGCGAAGCGGCGCTCGGGGGATCCGATGATCCGGATACGCTTCCGCTCCAGGTCTTCGAGCCCGCCCGTGTAGTCGATCACGGAAAATGTGGCGATGTCGTAGAACAGAGCGTTGATCGTGAGGTCGCGGCGGAAAGCGTCCTCCCGCGGGGTGCCGAAAGCGATGGGCGGCAGGGGAGGCCGGCCTTTTCTTCGGCGTTCGGCCGCGTCCCCCGCCTCCGCTTCCTCATCTTCGGGTTCTTCCGCTCCGGATCCTTCCGGGCCGTCGTCCTTGCCGTTTCGGCCGCCTCCGGTCTCGTTTTCCGCAGGCCCTTCCTCGCGCGAATCGGCGTCCGCGCCGTGTTCCCCGGCGCGCTCGATGATGCCGTCCCGGCATGCCGTCTCCTCAGAATGTTCGGTTTCGACTTCCCCTGCCGATCGCGGCTCCCCCGGTTCGGGGTCGCGGCGGAAGGTCGCCACCTCGATGACTTTCCCGCCGTGGAAGCGAACCTGGGCCAGCCGGAACCGGCGGCCGATGAGGAAGGCGTTGCGGAAGAGTTTCTTCACCTGGCGGGGACGGGCGTTGGTGCCCACATCGAAGTCCTGAGGAGTCCGGCCGAGCATGAGGTCCCGGACCGCGCCGCCGACGAGATAAGAGATGAAACCGTGACGGTGGAGACGGTTCAGGACCTTGAGGGCGTCGGGATCGATGTTCCGGCGGGAAATGGGATGGCGCGAGCGGTCGAGAATCGCGGGCGCCGCGAAAGGGATATCATGGTTTTCATGATCGGACATGGTGTTCTGAGCTCCGGCCTGCGCGATGCGATTCCTATCGGTGTTCGGATTTCTGGGATAACAAGATAAACCAAGCGTCGGCGCTGTTCAATATGAATTTCCGGATTCTTCCCCGCGTGTCAGTCACATTCCGTAAATCCCTGACAATTCTGGAGTCCCGAAGTCATCTCTTTTAGTGTGACGTTCCAGATCCTCATAAGGGTCCGAGCTCTCCGGAAACGCCGACCTGTCGCCCCCCTGTTTCCACCAAGGGGGTCGGGGGGATAAAGGAAATAAGACAGATCATGAGGGCGTTTCCGGCTTCATCCCTGGGTCGCGCCATCCCACTTCAATCTTCTCTTTGAATCACACAAAAAGAGAAGATTGCGGGCCGTCCTTGTTTTTTGTTTATGATGCGATAGAGAATATAATGAACAAGAACATTTCGGGCCGCGGGATGTGAAGAAGGAGGCTTGAATGAAGGTCCTGCGCGCGGCTTTCGTCCTGACGCTGGCGGCGGCGATCTTTTGGGGGCTCCATTTCCGCCACGGCCTGTTCCCGCCCCTGGGCAAGCTCCTCAATCCCTTCGCCGGTTTCTGGAGGAACGGCGACCGACCGGATCCGTCCTTGAAAGTCCTCGTCCTTCCCGGCCTGCGCGACCGGGTGGACATCGTCTGGGACGCCCGGCGCGTTCCCCACATTTTCGCCCGCAACGACCATGACCTCTATTTCGCCCAGGGATACGTCGTCGCCCGCGACCGGCTGTGGCAGATGGAATTCCAGGCCCTTTACGCCGCCGGCCGCTTGGCCGAAGTTTTCGGCCCGGCGGCGCTCGACAACGACCGCCTCCAGAGGCGGTTGGGCATGGTTTGGGCCGCCGAGAAAGCCGCCCGGGCGATTTCGGACGACCCGGTCATGAGCGGGATTGTTCAGTCCTATGCCGACGGGGTCAATGCCTATATCGCCGGCCTGAAGACCTCCGGCCTGCCCGTCGAATACAAGATTCTCGATTACCGGCCTGAGCCCTGGACGAAGCTCAAGGCTGCGCTGTTGATGAAATATATGGCCTGGATGCTCAGCAGTTCCAACAGCGACCTTGGTCAGACCAGGGCGCGGGATGCGCTCGGCGAGGATGTCGTCCGCGAGCTGTACCCGGATTTTCCGCCTTTTCTCGATCCCATCGTCCCTCGGGGAACGGCCTGGGATTTCGGCGCTGGTACGGATCGGGGTGACGATGTTGAATCCCTTGCCGCGCCGCCTCCGGACATACGCTCGCCCGAGCCGGGAAAACGGGCTCTCGTCGCGGACAGACAGGAGCCTCGCGGCGTCGGGAGCAACAACTGGGCGGTCGCGGGATCGCGCACTCGAAGCGGATTTCCTCTTCTGAGCAACGACCCGCACCTCGTTCTGACCCTGCCTTCGATCTGGTACGAGCTGCAACTCAATGCGCCGGGCATCGATGTTTATGGTGCGACGCTCGCCGGAGCGCCGGGAGTCATCATCGGCTTTAACCGGAAAACGGCCTGGGGACTGACGGTTCTTGGCGCAGACGTCCTGGACTGGTTCCGGGTTCGCTTCAGGGACGAAAGCCTCCGTGAATATGCCTATGGAGGCGGTTGGCGTCCGGTCGCCGTCCGCGAGGAAACGATCAAGGTGCGCGGCCGCCGGGCTGTGACGGACCGCGTTGTTTACACGCACCACGGTCCGGTTGTCCGGCTGGAGGGAGAGAAGGCGGTCGAGGGCTGGATCCCGGCCGGAGCGGCCATGCGTTGGGCGGGCCACGATCCCTCGCTCGATCTGAAGACATTCACTCTTCTCAACCGCGCCGCCGGCTACGAGGAATTGCTCGAGGCCCTGAGGCCTTTCTCCTGCCCGGCGCTCAATTTTGTCTATGCCGATGCGGCGGGAAACATCGCCGTGTGGTCGAACGGCCGACTGCCGCTGCGGCCCCCGGGACACGGCCGCTTCCTCCTCGACGGCGCCTCGCCGGGAGACGATTGGACGGGCCGGGTTCCCTGGGAGCAGAATCCTCACGTCCGGAATCCCGAGAGGGGATTCGTCAGTTCGGCCAATCAGCACCCGGCCGACGAAACATATCCTCATTACCTGGGATGGGATTTCGAGTCGTTCGAGAGAGGAGTCCGGATCAACGAAGTGCTGGCCGGGAGGGAAGATCTCACTCCCGAGGACATGGCGACTCTTCAGAACGACAGTCTCAGCCTGCGCGCCCGGATGCTCCTGCCTCGAGCGCTCGCCGCGCTGCGGGCGGCGTCCCTTGCGGCCGAGGAACGGAAAGCGCTCGAAGCGCTCGAGGAGTGGGATTTCCGTTTCAGCGCAGTCTCGGAGGCGGCGACGATATTCGAAGCTTTCTGGCGTGCGCTCAACGAACGGACCTGGGGCGACGAGATGGAAGGCGATGAGGTGAAGCTCGTTTGGCCGAAGTCCAATGTCTTCATCGACCTTGCCCTCAACCGGCCGGACGCAACGTATTTCGACGACAAAACGACTCCGGCCCTTGAGACGTTCGACGACCTTGTCCTTCCCGCCTTCCAGAGCGCCCTGCGCCGCCTGGCGGAGAGGCACGGCCCTCTCGGCGAAGATTGGCGATGGGGGCGGGCGCGAGGCCGGGAGATCTTCCACCTCGCGAGGCTGCCGGGATTCGGAAGCGGAAAACTCGAGACCTCGGGCGGCCCGGCCGTCCTGAACGTCGCCGGCGGGGACTTCGGTCCCTCGTGGCGCATGACCGTGTCCCTGGGCCCGGAGGTCAAGGCCTGGGGCATCCTCCCCGGCGGGCAGTCGGGGAATCCCGGCTCGCGCTTTTACGACAACGCCGTGGCCGACTGGGCGGCGGGCAAGACCTATGAGCTGATTTTCATGAAATTCCCCGACGAGGCGGTCCACGGGGCGACGACCTGGACGGTGTTGAGAGGCGCCCGATGATCGCAGTCATCGCCTGTTTCTTGGTGCTCGCGGCGCTGCAGATTTTCACTCCGTACTGGTGGTGGATCATGGCCGTGCCGTTTCTTTTCGGTCTGGCTGCCGGCCGCTCGGCCTGGAGCTCGGTCCGGACGGGAGCGGCGGCGGCCGGGGCGCTGTGGCTGGGAGCGGCGGCCTATTTTCAACTCACGGGGAGCGCGCTGATCGCCCGGCGTATGGCGGCCCTGACCGGCCTGGGCTCTCCGTGGCTCATGGTCGCCGCGGCCCCACTGGCCGCCGCGCTGGCCGCGGGCGTCTCGGGCTTGGCCGGCTTCTCCCTCCGGGCCCTCTTGATGGGAAAACGAAAAAACCGGTAGTCCCGCATCCGGGACGCCGGGCGGCCTTAGAGAGTCGCTTCACGTTCTTATCACCCTATTCACCTTTAGGGGTGAGGAGCCCTAGTGAGTTTTCTAACCCTTAATTTCATCTCCACCGGGCATTGCCCGGCGTTCGCGATCAGGCCATAATGGACGGTGGGAGGGTGGAGCTGTATACTTTTATGCGCCGTGGGGCGCTTTGCGGCGGCGTAAAATTTTCCGTGTATTGCCTCATTTTTCTCCTTCCTCTGCTGTCCCAACCTCTCATTGCCCAGGAAAATCTGATTTTCCGCCGCTACAGCATCGATCACGGCTTGTCCCAAAACTCGGTTTACGCCATCGTGCAGGACCGCCAGGGATTCATGTGGTTCGCGACCCAGGACGGATTGAACCGCTTCGACGGTTATTCGTTCAAAGTGTTCCATCCCACGCCGGGCGACCGCACCACGTTGAGCAACGGCTTTATCACCGCCCTGGCCGAGGACGGCCGGGGTTATCTGTGGGCGGGAACGGACAACGGAAACCTGAACCGGTACGATTCCGCTTCGGAGACTTTTCGGCATTTTCGTCCCATTCCCGGCAGCCGGCCGAGAGAGGAACGGCCGATCATCACCTCTCTTCTGGCCGACGCGCAGGGGCGGCTGTGGGTCGGGACCTCGCAGGGACTCGCCCGGTTCGATCCGGACAAAGAAACCTTCAACATTTTCCGAAATGCGCCCGATGACCCGGCCAGCCTGAGCGGCAATTCGATTTCCGTCCTCTATGAGAGCCCAACGGGGAATTTCTGGGTCGGCACGCAGGGCGCCGGCCTGAACCGCTTCAATCCGGCCGGCGGCCGCGCTGTTCGCTATCTCGACGGAGCGAGCATCCGAGCGGTCCTTGAGGACGACGGCCTCCTTTGGGTGGGAACGGACGACGGGCTCGTGCGTCTTGACCCGCGGACCGGACGGAACGAGGTGTCGCGGAACGATCCGGGCCGCCCCGAAAGCCTGATCCACAACCGGGTGACCTCCCTGATCAAGGACCGGAATCAAGAAATCTGGATCGGGACACACGGCGGGCTTGAGCGCTGGGACAGGGATTCCGGACGTTTTGTTCATTTCAAGAACGACATTGCCGACATCGCCAGTTTGGCCGATGACGATGTCCTGTCCTTGGGTCTGGACAGAAGCGGCGGACTCTGGGTGGGGACTCAGGGCGGCGGGCTGAGCCGCCTGGATCGTGTTTCGATTCCCTTCGAGCACTTGAGAGACAAGTCGAAGGACCCCAATCGGAGAAGCCGCAACCAGATCTGGTCCATTATGGAAGACGAAGACGAAACGCTATGGATCGGAACGGCGGCGGGTTTGCACCTTTTCAACCGGCGGACGGGCTACCGCTTCAATTATGAGAACGATCCGCGGCGGCCGGGAAGCCTGAGCCAGAACATCATCCGGTCGGTCATCAAGGACCGGCGGGGCTCGGTTTGGATTGGGACGGAAGGAATGGGCATCGACCGTCTCGACCCCGGCGCGAGGACGTTCCTCCATTTCCGAAACGACCCGGACGACCCGGGCAGTTTGAGCTCGAACGAAGTGCGGAATCTTCTCCAGGGCCGGGACGGATCGATTTGGGTGGCCACGCTGGGGGGGGGAGTGAACCGCTTCGACCGCGCCACGGGACGATTCATTTGCTATGGCCATGATCCGAACGATGAGTCCAGCCTGAGCGTGGACCGGACCTATTCGCTCTGCGAGGACCGCGAAGGATTCATTTGGGTCGCGACCTGGGGCGGTGGGGTCTCGCGACTCGATCCGGAAACGGGCCGCTGCGTCCACTACCGGCACAACCCTGCGGATCCGACCAGCCTGAGCGACAACAGCGTTTTGTCGGTCATGGAGGACCGGGCGGGCAATATCTGGGTCGGGACGCGGGGAGCGGGCCTGTGCAAGCTGGAGCCCCAGGACAGGGAGGAAGGAAGGTTCCGGACCTATTCCGAGAAGGACGGATTGCCCAACAATCAAATTTACGCCGTGCTCGAGGACGAGGCCGGCTGCCTGTGGCTGACCAGCAACCGGGGTTTGTCCCGGCTCGATCCTTCGACGGGGAAGATCAAGAATTTCGGCGCGCAGAGCGGCGTTCAGAGTCCCGAGTTCAACGGAAACGCGAAGTTCAAGAGCCCGAGCGGCGAGATATTTTTCGGGGGCATCAACGGTCTGAACGCCTTTTTCCCTGGCCGGATCAAGGACAATCCCTATCCTCCCTCCGTGGTCCTCACCGGCCTGCAGATCTTCAACCGTCCCGTGACCGTCGGGCCGGACGCGGACGGCCGGACGATCCTGGAGCGGTCGATCACTCAAACCTCCGTCGTGCGTCTGTCCCACGAGGAAAACACGCTCACCCTGGAATTCGCCGCCCTGCACTACGCCGTGCCCGAAGAAAACCAGTATGCCTATATTCTCGAAGGCTTCGACAAAGATTGGAACGTCGTAGGCCGCAACCGCTCCGCGACCTACACCAATCTTCCCCCGGGGAGGTATGTCTTCAGGGTTCGGGCGTCAAACAACGACGGTCTCTGGAACGACGAGGGCGCGTCCCTGGCCGTCATCGTCACCCCCCCCTTCTGGAAGAGGGTCTGGTTCCAGGCGCTGGCCGTCCTCTCGGCGCTGGCCGTCGTGGCCGGCGCCGTTGGCAGACGGTTATGGCGCCAGGCTCAGAATCGCCGGCAGCTCAAGGCCATGGTCGAGGAGCGGACGGCGGAACTCCAAGCCGCGAACCGCCGCCTTCAGGAAGAAGTCGCCGAACGACAGCGGCTCATGGGAGAGCTCCGGCACATGTCGCTGACGGACGAATTGACGGGACTTTACAACCGCCGCGGATTTCAGACCTTCGGAAGCGAACTTCTGAAGATGGGCCGCCGGATCAACGCCCGGGCGTTCACCCTGTACGTCGATTTCGACAGGCTGAAGAGCCACAACGACCGCTTCGGGCATTCGGAGGGCGATAAGGCCCTCCTCAACCTGGCCGCCATCCTCACCCATGCGTTCCGGGAGACCGATGTCATCGCCAGGGTCGGGGGGGACGAGTTCGCGGTCCTGGGCATCTTCGATCAGGATTCCTCGGTCGAGATCCTCATCGAGCGTCTGAAAATTCTGCTCCGGGAGCATAACGACAAACAGGATCCGTCCCGCCGGATTTCACTCAGCATCGGCACCGTATCCCGGTCCATCGATCCGACGCTCGCCATCGACGACCTCCTTCAGGCCGCGGACAGCAAGATGTACGAGCAGAAGCGCCTTAAGAATTGAGGCCGGAGCCCGAAAGCTAACTAGAGCGTCGTGATCTTGAACGACACGCCCTCCGGGTCGGGGCAGACCAGGACCTCGGTTTCGGCGATCCAGTCGTCGGCCGGCAGCTCGTCCTCCCTCTGTTTGGCCGCCAGGAAGGGGAACAGGCTGTTGAGGGCGTAGAGACAGACCTTTTTTCCCTCGGGAATCTCGATCGTCCCCCCGCCGCGGATGAAGAAATGATCGCCCTTCTTATGCTTGGCTCCGCAGCGCGTCTTGACGCCGATGACCTCGACTTTCAGGTCTCTCATCGTTCCTCCTCTCTCTATCCAACATACGCCCAGACAATAGGGGGACACAATACCTATTTACCTAATCAGGGTCGCTTTTGATAAAGCTATTTTTTTGAAGGGATTACGTCCGGAGAAATGTCAATATAAGGGGACACAATCCCTATTCACCTTATTTCTTCGGACGAAACCTCTTTAAAAATAAAGCTTTAACAAAGAAATCCGAAATTAGGTGAATAGGGATTGTGTCCCCCTATTAGAATTAGTAGCCGGCTTTGCGGCCGGCGAGGACGCGGCGGATTGTCTCCTCGACACGACGGGCGCGCGTTTCGGGACGTTTGGCCTGGACGATCCACCAAGAATACATTTTTTTCTGAGAGGCCGCCTGCGCGTCCCACTTGGCCTTGGCTTTGGGGCGTTTCTTCAGGGCCGATTCGAGGTCGAGCGGCGTTTTGAGGTTGACGTCTATCGTGTCCAGTTTGTTCCAGGAACCGTCTTTTTTCGCCGCCATGACTTTGGCCAGTCCGGCCGGCGCCATGCGTCCCGCGGGGGCGAGCCGGGCGACGTGGGCTTTGTTGCGCGCCGACCAGATGCTTCCCCGTTGTCGGGGAGTGAAGCGCTGCGCGTATTTTTCCCCGTCCAGGCGTCTGACGGTCGAGTCGATCCAGCCGAAACAGAGAGCCTCGTCCAGAGCTTCGGAATAGGTTACTGACTTTTTCCCCGACGCCTTTTTGTAATAAGCCAGCCAGATTTCGGTAGCCTTGTCGTGATTCTTTTTCAGCCAGGCCCGCCAGTCCGCCGCGCATTTGAAGATTCTGGTCTTCATGCGGCCTTAAGCGATCTGGATGTATCCGGCGACTGAACGCGGCTCCGGAAGAGGCTGGTTGTCGCGGCGAAGGCCCTGGATATGCATTTCGATCGCTTTTTTCATGTTTTTTTCCGCGGCCGCCTTGGTTCTCCCAGTAGCGATGCATCCCGGCAGGTCGGTGGAGTAAGCGGAGAAATTGTTCCGGGCCTTTTCGATAATAATGAGATATTTAACCATTTTGCCTGCTTTCCTTCATCCCGGACTGTTTGAGAATGCTGTTCAGCGTCCCGGGAGCCACATCGTCCTTCTCATGACCGGCGATTGTCACTCGGCCGCGCTTCAAGGGATGCTTCCACTGGCGGTGGATTCCTTTCCGGACAACCTCATACCAGCCGTCCTGCTTCAGCATCTTGATGATATCACGAATTTTCACGGGAATTGAATACCTCAAACATCCGTTTTCGCTTTTGTTGACGTCGCGGTTCTTTCCTTATTTTCATAAAAAAAGTAATAAGGGGGGAAAAATAGGCGGACACAATGCCCATTGACTTGATTTCGGATTTTTCGCCAAGCAGGTGATTTTGATGAAAATTCTTTCGAAGAAATGAGGTCAATGAGTATTGTGTCCTCCTGGACGGGACGGCTGGATTCCTTTACAATTTCCGGCTTAAGAAGGAAGGCTGCGGGAGCAAACGATGTCCACCGTCTCGATCGTCAAGTGCGAAAGCTACGATCTCGCGGAGGTGCGGCGCGCGGTCGAGGCCGCGCTCGCGCCTCTGGGCGGAATCCGCGCATTCGTCCGGCCGGGCTCGCGCGTCCTTCTCAAGCCCAACCTCCTCGTTCCCGCCGCGCCCGAGCGTGCGATCACGACCCACCCCGCCGTGGTCGAAGCTGTGATCGGCCTGGTGCGCGAGGCGGGCGGCGAGCCCTTCATCGCCGACAGCCCGGCTGGCCCGCTCCACAACCCGGTCGGCATGGCCGCCCTCTACCGCAAATCGGGCCTGGCCGATGTCGCCCGGCGGACCGGAGTCGTCCTGCGCCATGAATCGGATGGATTTCAGGTCTCTGCGCCCGAAGGTGCGCTGCTCAAGCGGATCGACCTGCTCAAGGCCTGGAAAGAAGCCGACGTCGTCATCTCGCTCCCCAAGCTCAAGACCCACAATTTGACGCTGATCTCCGGCGCTATCAAAAACACTTTCGGGCTCGTCCCCGGACTGACCAAACCCGGCTACCACTCAAAGCTGGCCGACGTTGACCAGTTCTGCGACATGCTGCTCGACGTCATCTCCTGCGTTCGGCCGGCGCTCTCAGTCATGGACGGCGTCCTGGCCATGGAGGGCGACGGCCCGAGCACGGGAGGCGTCCCGCGCCCGCTCGGTCTCATCCTGGCTTCCCCGGACCCCGTAGCGCTCGACGACGTCATGTGCCGCCTCATAGGCGTCGACCCCGGAAGACTGGCCCTCTTCCGCGCCGCCGCGCGTCGCGGCTGGTGGCCCGTGGACATCGCCCTCGAGGGCGTGCCGCTCGAAGAGGCCGCCGTCCGCGATTTCCGCCTGCCCGCCGCCCGCCGGGCGGCGCGTCCCATGCGCGGCCGCCGCTGGCTGCTCCGGCTCGTAACGCGGTCCCTCACCCCGCGTCCCGTCCCGCGGCGCGGGCGCTGCACGGCCTGCGGCGACTGCGTGCGCATGTGCCCCCGCGGGGCGATCGCGATCGAAGGCCGGACGGCCGTCGTGAACGACGGGCTCTGCATCCGCTGCTACTGCTGCCACGAGATCTGCCCCGAGGCGGCCGTCGACCTGAAATTTTCGCCCGTGGGGCGTCTTTTGCGCCTGACCCGTCTGATGTAGAAAGACGGGATCGCGTCTGCACTTTGCTCTTTTTTAGTGTATTCCGCCTTTCGTTGTCCCGCTCGGCGGACTGAATCGCCTCAACAACTCAGACTATTGTTTATCCGGGGAGCCGGGAATCGAAAGAAATAAGGGACGCCGTCAAAACCAAGGCGAGCGCCCGGGAGGAGAGGCACTCTCAGGAAGGCGATCGTCTTGCCGGCGGCGCACCCGGACAACGAGACGAAGACCGAGCGCCGCGGCGGCGAACAGAACGACGGGCAGGCTGAGCGACGGCAGGACGGAAGAGAAGGTCCTGAGGTATTTCGTCCAGCTCGCCCATTTCAGTGTTCCGGCGTGGACGCCGGCCAGGACGAGCGCTGAATAGCCCGCCCACCGCAGGCATTTTCTCCACTTCTCCCCGCCCAGCCTCCCTTTAACCGAGGCAAGAGACAGGACAGCCATCCATCCAAAAAAGGCGAGAGCGGCAAATCCCAATCCGGCTTCGGCCGGGTGTCCGGCTATCCAGGAAAAAAGAGGAAATTTTTCCGGCAGAAAAAGGTGCGAGGCCAGGCCGTGAGCCGCACCCGTCCAGAAACCGGCCAATCCGCAATGTTTTCGGTAGGCCAGGGCTCGGCGCGGCCGTCGGGAAAGGAAATGAACCGAAGTCAGGATCATGGAAAGGGCGATGAGGAACAGCGAGGCCGTGGCCAAGGATTTATTGAAGAGATAGAAATCGAAGCGCCAGACGCCGTCCTTGAACGCCTGCCTCACGAAAAAATAGGCGCTTCCGAACGCGACGGCCCCGAGGGCCGCGGCCGCGGCCCGCAGGCGAAGCTTCCAGAGCAAGAACCGGCAAACTCCGCGCGCTCCCGGCTGCGCGTCGTTCTTATTCGCCGTCCCGCTCATTTGGTCCGTCCGGCTGAAAGGGAGACATTATAGAAAAGAGCCGGGATCGCGTCTACACTTTCCACTTTTCTTCAGATCCCGCTTTTTCCAGAACCGAACGGAATGAGGCCGGAAGCGGGGATTCAATCCTCAGCCCGCCCGAACCCCCCGGTGCCGGAAAGGTGATGTCGAGGGCGTGAAGCATGAGGCGGGGGAAGGCGCGCTGCGCCACGCGGTCGCCGTATTTCAGGTCGCCGGCCACGGGATGGCCGAGACTGTAAAAGTGGACGCGAATTTGGTGACGCCTTCCCGTGAGCGGCCGCACCCGGAGAAGCGTCGTCTCCCTCAGCCGCTCGGCAACCTCCCACTCCGTGCGCGACGGTTTCCCGCGGGCGGCGTCGACGCCCATCCGCCCCGAGCCGAACTCCCGGAGCGGCTTGTCGACAACGCCCCTCTCCTCGGCGACCGCGCCCAGGACCATTGCCAGGTAGGTCTTGCGCACTTCCCCCCGGCTGAAGGAGTCGTTCAGAAGCCTGTGCGACGCGGCGTTCTTGGCGAAGACGAGGAGGCCGCTGACCTCTTTGTCGAGGCGATGGACAATGAACAGACGCCCGGGCCGCTCGCCCTGCGCGCGCGTCAGCAGGCCGCTTTCGAGGTCGCGTGAATTGGACACAAGCCCCTCGGGCTTGTCAACGGCCAGGATGTCGTCGTCTTCAAAGAGGATGGGGATGTCGATCATGGCCGTTCCACCGCAGCGAAGGTGTTCATGCCTTTCTTTTCATCATATAGGAAAAAGGAATTTGCGTCTGCATGTCCTTTGCGACTTCGAATTTCGGCCTCTGTTTAAGAATGAAAGGGTAAACGCGCCCCCCGGGGGGG